>Ga0209297_1000008_pt1 | contig 268964 bp, 229 predicted proteins | sample S_130805_MF_Meta_FD_187322 | JGI IMG/M metagenome (GOLD analysis project Ga0209297, IMG submission 187322) | Freshwater microbial communities from Lake Simoncouche, Canada to study carbon cycling - S_130805_MF_MetaG (SPAdes) (version 2) | ecosystem: Environmental > Aquatic > Freshwater > Lake ...
CTAAAGACACCATCTTAGATGTTTTAACAGACACCTACAACGAGTTTGACTCAACAAGGGTCTATAAAAGTGACAACCACGTATTAGGTGCTATTACCAATGATCCACTTTTTGGTAAAACTTCGGCAGCTATGTATTTTCAATTAGCACCTGCTTATTTTCCATATGCCATTCCGGGTGCAAAAGATAGTATTCGTGTAGATTCGGCAGTGTTAATTTTAAGCTACAAAAGTGCATACGGAGATACGTCTAAACCACTTCGTTTAACGGTCTCTGAAATTGATCCTACGACACCTTTAGATCCTTACTATTATTATGCAGCAAATTATCCTGCTAAATATAATTTTAGAACCAAAGGAACACTTGCAGATCCTATTACTATTAATATTCCGCGTTTAACAGATTCCGTTCATAACAGATACGAACACGCATCTAATCAAATTCGCATCAAACTAAGAGCGGACGTTGCAAGGCGTTTTATCAATATCTACGATACTACCAATGCGTATCGTACAGACTCTGCATTTAAATCATTGTTTGCAGGTTTTGCATTAACTGTAGATCAAGCAGCGCCGGCAAATGCACTCATTCATATTAACCTAGCAGATACCAACACAAAATTTGCACTTTATTATAACTCTTCATCTACAGGTGCAACTGTAAGAGATACGTCCGTTGCTTATTTTAGATTTAATAGTTTAACGGGTGGTAACGCCAATTTAGTTACTCGCAATCGAGTAGGATCGGAAGTTGCAAAGTTTACCACAACAACTAGTAAGTCTGATTCAATTGTATATGTGCAATCTGCTCCGGGTACGTATGTGCGTGTAAGAATTCCTGGATTAAAAGGATTAAGCAATAGAATTATTCATAAGGCCGAACTGATTGCAGAACAGGTTCCTGACGATGCCAACCTATTAACCACGGATGCCTACATGGCGCCGCCAAGGTATTTATTATTAAGTGCCATTGATACGGTAGAAAACAGAAAGTATAATATCCCTAATGATTATATTTTTAGCGCCAATGGAGGCCCTAATGTGTCAAGCTTTGGTGGATATGTTTTATCAAAATCGGTAGCTGGTTATAATAAAATAGCTGCTTATTCATTTGATATTAGTAGATACGTCCAAGGGATAGTGACTAGAAAGGATAGCAGTTACACGCTTCGTATTTCGGCACCTACCAACGATTCTATTTTGTATAAGCCTCCATATCCGCAGGTTGCTGCTGTTCAGGTATATTACCTAAGCCCATTAGAAGGCAACGATGTTGCCAATGGACGCGTAAGACTTGGGGGTGGAACGCATACCCGTTTTAGAATGCGATTACGTATTATATTTTCTCGAATATAAGTATTCAATTACCACTTATATTTGTGTTTTATTATAAGCTATAAACAAAAATACATGCCTTATTTATTTACTTCTGAGAGTGTTTCTGAAGGACATCCAGACAAAGTAGCGGATCAGATTTCTGATGCATTAATCGACAACTTTTTAGCATTTGATCCACAATCAAAAGTGGCTTGCGAAACTTTAGTTACTACAGGTCAAGTGATTTTGGCTGGTGAGGTAAAATCTAAAGCGTATTTAGATGTGCAAACCATTGCACGCGATGTGATCAAGAAAATTGGTTACACCAAAAGTGAATATATGTTTGAAGCGGATAGTTGTGGTGTATTAAGTGCGATACACGAACAATCTGCAGATATCAATCAAGGTGTGGACAGAAAAAAGAAAGAAGAGCAAGGTGCTGGTGACCAAGGTATGATGTTTGGTTATGCAACCAACGAAACCGATGATTACATGCCATTGGCACTTGACTTAGCGCACAAAATTCTAATAGAATTAGCTGCATTAAGAAGAGAGAACAAGGCTATTAAATATTTACGTCCCGATGCAAAATCACAAGTAACACTTGAGTACAACGACAAAAACGAGCCAGTAAAAATTGACGCGATTGTTGTTTCTACGCAACACGATGATTTTGATAAAGAAGGAAAGATGTTAGCTAAAATCAACAAGGATATTGTTGAGATTTTAATTCCAAGAGTAAAGGCTAAGTATAAGAAATATGCAAAGTTATTTAACAAGGATATCAAGTATCATATTAACCCTACTGGTAAGTTTGTGATTGGTGGTCCTCACGGAGACACTGGTTTAACAGGACGTAAAATTATCGTAGATACCTACGGTGGTAAAGGCGCACACGGTGGTGGCGCATTCTCTGGTAAGGATCCTAGTAAGGTAGACCGTTCTGCAGCATATGCAACACGTCATATTGCTAAAAATTTAGTTGCTGCTGGTGTTGCTTCTGAAGTATTGGTACAAGTTTCTTACGCGATTGGTGTTGCTAAGCCAACTTCCATCAACGTAAATACTTACGGTACTGCTAAATTAAAATTAACGGATGGTCAAATTGGTAAATTGGTAGAATCTATTTTTGATATGCGCCCTTACTTTATCGAACAACGTTTAAAGTTAAGAACGCCAATGTATAGTGAAACTGCTGCTTACGGTCATATGGGTCGTAAAAATGAGACAGTAACTAAAACATTTACAACCCCAGATGGCAAATCAAAAACAATGAAAGTTGAATTATTTACTTGGGAGAAATTAGATTATGTAGCAAAGGTTAAAAAAGCCTTTGGTTTAAAATAAAAGTATACGATTTCAAAAAGCCCCTGCTAATTTTAGTGGGGGCTTTTTATTTAGCAATATATTTGACACGCGTATTTAATACCATGCAGCAAAAAAATCCTTGGACCATAAAAAATAGCAAATCCATTTACCAAAATGCTTGGATAGACGTCACCGAATATGACGTGCTTAACCCGGCCGGTAAGCCTGGGATTTATGGCAAGGTTCATTTTAAAAATATTGCTGTTGGCGTGGTGCCCATCACTCCAGACTTGCATACCTATTTGGTGGGTCAGTACAGATTTACATTGGATGCATATAGTTGGGAAATTCCGGAAGGGGGCTGTCCAGAAAGTACGGATCCACTTCAAACGGCTATTAGGGAGTTAAAAGAAGAAACCGGACTAGTTGCTGCAACATATAAAGAGCTGATGCGACTTCATTTATCAAATTCTGTTTCTGATGAGCTGGCTATTATTTATTTGGCAACTGAGTTGATGCAACAGGATGCAGAACCTGAAGAAACAGAAGCGTTACAAATTAAAAAAGTATCTTTATCGGACGCTTATGGCATGGTAGCAGATGGAACGATTACCGATGCCATGAGTGTGGCTGCACTTGCTAAAATTGAATTATTACAAGTGCAGGGCCTTCTTATCTAATTTATTTTCACATGGCAATCAAACAATCGACATTAATAATTGGACGTCAACCACTCGTAGAAGCTTTACAGTCGGGGAGATCTATCGATAAAATTTTATTTCAAAAAAATATTACTGGCGAATCCATTTTGCAAATTAGGCAGTTGGCACGTGAATACAATGTCCCCATTCAGCTCGTGCCGCCCGAAAAATTAAATGGACTAACAAAGGCCAATCATCAGGGTGTGGTTGCCATTGCTGGGCTTGTGCAATATTTAGATTTGCAACAAGTCATTGATCACGTAGTAGAAAAAGGAGAGGCTCCTCTATTTGTAATGCTTGACGGTATTACAGATGTTAGAAATATTGGAGCTATTGCAAGAAGTGCGCTATGCTGTGGTGCGCAGGCGCTTATTATTCCGGATAAAGGGGTAGGTGCACTTAACGCCGAAGCTGTTAAAAGTAGTGCAGGTGCACTTGAACATATTCATGTATGCCGCGTTAATAGTTTAATTAAAGCAGTAGATACGCTGCACTTAAATGGGATACAAGTTTTTACTTCTGAAATGCGCGCTGATAAAAATATATATGAGCTTGCTTTAACAGATCCGTGTTGTGTGATTATGGGAGATGAAGGGAAAGGCGTACAACCTTATTTGGCAAAAGCAGCAGATGCATTTTTTACCATTCCAATGGCGGGTACTTTTGATTCATTTAATGTTGGCGTTGCTACTGGTATCGTTTTATATGAAGCCATGAAACAACGTTTGTTAGAAGCTTAATTTTTATTGTATGAAATTTCATTATGAGTTTGATATCCCAGCCCTTCAAAGTCCTATTGGACATCGGGATCATACGCTCATGATAGGTTCTTGCTTCACAGAAAATATGGGCGAAAAATTATCGAAGCATTTGTTTCGTGTATTAGAAAATCCCAATGGCGTTTTGTTTAATCCGGTATCTGTTGCAGAGGCATTACACCAATATATAGATGCCCCCACATTTTCGGCCAAAGATTTATTTTATTTTAACGAAGCCTTTCATTCTTGGAAACACCATAGTAGGTTTTCAGGGTCTACACCAGAAGAAGCGCTCACTAAAATAAATAATGCTACTACTACAGCGCATTTGTTTTTAAAAAAAGCGACTCATTTATTTATTACGCTAGGATCTGCGTGGGTATATCAATTAACAGAACAGGCTACTGGATATACACCTGATTTTGTGGCAGCCAACAACCATAAAGCGCCCGCCAATTGGTTTACAAAAAAACTATTGACGCCAGCTGAAATAACTAATTTATACGAGCCTTTAATTCAAAAACTCCGTAAAATAAATTCGTCTTTACAAATTATATATACCATCAGTCCAGTGCGTCATGTGCGGGAAGGCATGGTAGAAAACAATAGGAGTAAAGCGGCTTTAATTCAAGCGGTACATAGTCTAGTAGCAAATGATGCCAACAGCTATTATTTTCCTGCCTACGAAATAGTAATAGATGATTTGCGTGATTACCGTTTTTACAGCGAAGACATGGTGCATCCCAATTATCATGCAACGGAGTATGTATGGGAAAAATTTTTACAAGCCTGCACAACGCCCGAAACAAAAAATATCATCAAAGAAATTGCTGCCATTAATTTAGCAGTTACACACAAGCCTTTTTTTGTGCATTCTGATCAGCACCAATTATTTCTTCAAAAAACCTATCAAAAAATAGAAGCCTTGCAGTCGCAATATTCTTTTTTAGATTTTAGTGGTCAAATAGAATTATTGGAAGCGCAGCTGTTGCCCTAATTAGTGAATACGGTCGCCTCTAATTTCCATCGACTCCATTACTTCTTTTTCATAAGCCAACCATTCTGTCCAGCGCGCTAATGTATTTTCTTTACCAAAGTATAAGGTTGCTAGATCAATAAATAAAGTGTAGTGGCCCGCTTCACTTTCCATAAAGCGTCTATAAAATTTTTTTAAGTAGTCGTCGGCAAGGCCCTCGCTTAATCTTTTAAACCGCTCGCAGCTCCTGGCTTCTACAAGCGCCATCATGAGTAATTGGTCTAGTAAACGGGTGGGCTCGTCACCTCCTTTTTTTTGAAAAGCAATCAGTGTATTGACGTATAAATCTTTTCGTTGTTTTCCTAAATGCAAACCGCGTTTTTGTAATTCTTGTAATACCAGTCTAAAATGGCCCCATTCTTCGGTTACAATGGGGGCTAATTCTTTTACGAGTTCTACCCGGTCCGAATAGCGCTGGATATAAGAGATGCAGGTAAGCGCCGCTTTTTGCTCGCAATAGGCATGATCCGTTAAAATAGATTCAATGCTAATAGCTGCAAGGTCTACCCAGCGTGGGTCGGTGGGTAGTTGAAGTCCTAATATGTTTTTTGTATCCGTAGACAATTCCATATGCAAATATCCGGTAAGGCTTTCATTTATAAAAACCTTTATTACCCCCAAAAAAATCTTAATTTCAGTGCTCAAACGATTGTCTATGCGCATAGTCCCTTTTATTATTTCTGCTGCCCTTACTACTGGGCTAGTGGCGGTGCTAAATACCCCTTTGTCTGTGGGTAAATCCAAAACCCCAAGGCTTGGTTATTTTTTATCGCCGCAACAAGGATTTTGGCAAAATGCCGAACCTGAAAATCAATCTTTCGATGCCAATATTGTAACCGATGGTTTGCAGGATAAGGTAGAAGTATTGATGGATGAAAGACTAGTGCCGCATATTTATGCTAACAATGATAATGATGCATACTATACACAAGGTTTTTTGCATGCAAAATTTAGACTTTGGCAAATGGAGTTTCAAACCTACGTTGCCGCCGGAAGATTAAGTGAAATTGTTGGACCTGACCGTATTGCAACCGATCGTTTTTTTAGAAGGTTAGGTATGTTGGAAGGTGCAGAAGCCACCATGAAAAAAATGGTAAACAATCCTGCATTGCAAGCCGCTGTTGCATCTTATGCTGCAGGTGTGAACGCATATATTAAGTCGTTAAAGCCGGAGCAAATTCCATTCGAATACAAACTACTCGATTATAAACCTGAAGCATGGACGCCTATAAAAACCTATTTGTTTTTAATGTTCATGTCTTATGATTTAACTGGCCGTGGCACCACCACCGATCTTCAAATGACCAATTCAAAAAATTATTTTGGCTACGAAGATTTTAATAAATTATATACCAATGTGCAAGATTCGTTAGACCCTATTATTCCTAAAGGAACGGTGTATGGTCCGGCTTCTGTTATTGCAAAAGCGCCAGCTACATTAGATTCTCTTTATTTTGCTACAACAGCCTCTGTTACACCTACAGGTCCAGAAGCACCTAATAAAAGCAATGGTTCAAACAACTGGGCAATTGCTGGAAGCAAAACCAAAAGTGGCAAACCCATTTTAGCGAGTGACCCACACCTAGGTTTAAATTTACCATCACTTTGGTATGAAGTTCAAATTACTACACCAACACATAGCACCTATGGTGCAAGTTTTCCGGGATCACCAGCCGTCATTATTGGGTTCAATGATAGTATTGCATGGGGCGTTACCAATGCTGGAAGAGACGTGCTCGATTACTACGACATGAAGTTTAAAGATTCTACCATGGGTGAATATTGGTTTAATGGCGCATGGCAAAAGTCGGTGATTAAAGAAGAGCGCATTAAAATAAAAGGTCAGCCTGATTCAATTGATCGCGTAGCTATAACGGCACTGGGTCCCGTGATGTATGATAAAAGTTATAATGCCAATGGTTCTAACGGACGTTACCTTGCTGTAAGATGGACGGCGCAAGATGGCAGCAGCGGCCTTCAAACTTTTTATGAATTAAATAGAGCTAAAAATTTTGATGATTATGTAAATGCTATTGATCATTGGACTTGTCCTGGTCAAAATTTTGCATTTGCAAGTGTTAGTGGTGACATTGCCATCAAGCAACAAGGTTCTTTTGTTGCTAGGTGGAATAGACAAGGAGATTTTATTATGCCAGGCGACGATAGTAGTTATTTATGGCAAGGCATGATTCCTTCTTCCGAAAATCCAATGATTAAAAATCCAGAGCGTGGTTTTGTAAGTAGTGCCAATCAAATGTCTACCGACAGCACCTATCCTTATTATTTGGGTGCTGCTAATGCATTTCCTTTATACAGGGGTATTATCATAAACAAAAAGTTGAATGCGATGTCTGGTATTACACCTCAGGATGTTCAAGCGCTTCAAACCGATAACTTTAATGTGTTTGCAGAAATGGCAAGGCCTGCTCTATTTAAATACATGGATGAATCAAGGTTAAACGCATCCGATAAAAAATATATTGACTATCTCCGCGATTGGAATTTGCGCAATGATGTAAATGAAGTTGGGGCTTCTGTATTTAGAGCTATTTGGGATAGTTTAGAAGTAGCTGTTTGGGCCGATGAATTTAAAAATGCAAAACTGCCGATACAATGGCCCGATGAGTCTACACTACTTGAACAAATGCTACGAGATTCTGTGGTTCTTTTTCAAGACAATATTGCAACGCCCAATATTAAAGAAACCATGTTTGATGCAGTAACGATTGCCATAAAAAAAGCGACGCCTTATTTACAACAAATGGAAAAAGAGGGAACGCTTGCATGGGGCGCCTACAAAGACACGCGCGTGAATCACCTTTTAAAAATTCCAGCATTGAGTAGATTGCATTTACCAATAGGAGGCGGTGTACATATTATCAATGCAACCACAAATAACCATGGCCCAAGCTGGCGTATGGTGGTTCATTTGGTAGATGGGATAGAAGCCTATGGCGTTTATCCGGGTGGACAAAGTGGTAATCCGGGTAGTAAATATTATGACAGCTTTATTGACAGTTGGGCTGCCGGAAAATATTATCGTATTTTATTTTTGTCAAAAGAAGCGGCTAAACAAAATAGTCAATTCAAATGGCGTATCACATTTACTCATGCTTAATTTATTTTTATGAAATTTATAGTTGCTATAGTATTACATGCTTTCTTAGCTTTTGCCATTGGTTTATATAGTCAATTTCCTTGGTGGCTTTTTGTTGCTACATCAGGTATTGTTTCATTTTTCATCGCACAAGCACCTACTAAAAGTTTTTTTGCTGGCTTTATAGGAATCGCTGCTTTGTGGGCAGGATTAGCCACGGGAAAGGACTTGGCCAACGCGCATTTACTATCTAGTAAAGTGGCGCAAATACTTCCATTGGGAGGCTCTTATGTAACACTTATTGTTGTTACAGCAGTGATTGGCGGACTATTAGGAGGCTTTGCTGCCTTAACCGGCGCATATTTGCGGAGTAATTCTAAGAAGTAGTTAAATTATTGATATCATTTAACAAATAGGTAGCTTCTATTCATAAGAAGCTACCTATTTTTGTTTATATGCATTGTAAAAAGTATTTAGCTAGTATCGTTCTTGTTATTGTAAGCTGGTTGCAGTTATCTGCGCAAACGTTTGTAACCGGATTCGTTACCGATGGCGCAGGAAAAAAGCTAGCACATGCTTCTGTATTGATTAAAGGAACAACCAGAGGCGTTACTGCCAATGCAGATGCAAAATATGCCCTCTCACTGGCAGCTGGTTCCTATACCATCGCTTGTAATTATGTAGGGTTTGAAGCGGTCGAAAAAAAAATTAAAATACTTCCGGGGCAGGATACGCTTTCCTTATCTTTTGTGTTAACCAAACAAGTATTCTTATTAAATGACGTTATGGTTACAGGTAAAGGGGAAGACCCGGCTTATGCCATTATCAGAAAAGCTATTAAAAAAAGACCCGATTATTTAAATGAAATTAAAAAATTTAGTGCGGAGGTATACATTAAAGGACAGTTGGTTTTAAATGATTTCCCTAAGTCATTTTTTGGGAAGGCCTTAGCCCCCAATAATTTTGATACCATCAAAAACCGAATTTTATTTTTGTCTGAAACGGTTTCTGACTATTATGTAGACGTTCCTAACAAAGAACGTATCGAAGTAAAGTCATCTAAAGTGAGTGGAAGAAGTAGTGGCTTTGGGCTTAGTAATCCGCAAATCATTTCCTTTTATCAAAACAATATTGCCTTGGGTAATGGACTTAACCCACGTGGGTTTGTTTCTCCAATAGCAGATGGCGCCCTTGCATTTTACAACTATAAATTTGAAGGTACTTTTTACGAAAACGGTATCGAAATAAGTAGAATTCGGGTGCTGCCTAAACGAAAGTACGAACCGCTATTTTCGGGCATTATCAATATCATAGAAAATGATTGGCGTATTCACAGTGTCCAACTTAATTTGTTAAAAGAGCAACAGTTGCAACTTCTCGATACGCTTCAAATTGAACAGTATTATGTTCCAACTAAGCAAGGCTGGGTAATAAAAAATCAAATTATTTATCCACGCGGCAAATTTTTTGGCTTTGCATTTTCGGGAAGCTTTGTACAAGTATATGATCAGTTTAATTTAGCACCGGTATATGGTAAAAAGTTTTTTGGCAATACTTTTTTAAAGTACTTAGATAGCTCCAATAAAAAAAGTTCGGCTTATTGGGATAGTATAAGACCCGTTCCGCTTGCTTTATCAGAAGCTAAAGATTATGTAACAAAAGATAGTCTAGAAAAAATAAGACAAAATCCCAAGTACTTAGATTCGTTAGACAGGGTGCGCAACAAATTTAAATTGTCCGGGTTTTTATTAACGGGTCAAACCATTAATAAGCAAAGTAAAAAAATAAGGGTTCAGTTTGATCCCTTAATCAAGTCCGTTAATTTTAATACCGTCGAAGGGTATAATGCAAGTTTTTCTCCCAGGTGGACAAAGCGTTATGAAGGGCGCAATAGTTTATCGATAGAGCCATTGTTGCGCTATGGGGTTAACAATAAAAGGCTACAGCCATCCGTAACAGTGCGGTATAATTTTGGAAAAAAATATTTCAATAATATAGGAATAGGAGTTGGTAAAAATGTATTCCAGTTTAACAATGAAATAGCCATTCCAGAATCCCGAAACACTGTTCAATCTATTTTATTTGAACGTAATTATTTGAAAATATATGAAGCCAAATATTTCACAGTAGGCTATGCTGTTGGACTAGGTAGTGGATTAAATTTTAGAGCCAATTTTCAATATCAAGATAGGCAGGCCTTATTTAATTTGGATAGGCCACTTATTTTTCTGGATCATATAAATAGAAGCTATACACCCAACACGCCAGCACCTTTGTCCAATTCAAGTTTTGAAAAGCATCAAGCGGCCACTATTACAGGTGTTTTAACATGGCAGCCCGGAGGCAAATATATCGAGCTTCCAGACCGTAAAATTGGTATAGGTTCTAAAGCGCCAACTTTTACACTTTCGTATAAAAAGGGGATTCCAAATTTTCTCAGTAGTGATGTTGATTACGCAAAATGGTCTATGGGTGTTGCTGACGATTTACCAATGGGTCTTGGTGGTACACTTCAGTATAGGGCAACTGCAGGTGGTTTTACAAACAGCAATAAAGTATATACACCAGACGCCCAGCATTACTTTGGTAACCAAACTTTTTTTTCAATAGATCATTTAAAAGGGTTTCAGCTAATGCCTTATTACGCTTTTAGTAATAACGCTTCATTTTATACCACTGTTTTTGGGGAGTATCACTTAAATGGGCTTATCACCAATAAAATTCCTGGATTTCGAAAACTCAATTGGTTTTTGGTCGGAGGTGTGAGCTATTTGCACGTCAACAATAGGGTGAATTATACCGAATCTCTAATCGGTATCGAAAATATCTTTAAAGTACTACGCGTTGATCTTGTGAATGGATTTCAAAAGGGTGAACCCGTTAGGACAGGGTTTCGATTAACGGTTCCGGTATTATTTAGATAAAATACTTATTTTTGCTGTACTATTTTGACCACCCTGCAAGTGGTTCTATTGTTCATAGAACATGGATGGAAAGTGAAAAACCTTGAAGTGCATGTCTAAAAAAGTAAACATATGGCAGTTCTACACAACCGCGTTTCAAACGAGGAGTTAAAGGCGCTTATGATGGCGGAAACTTTTCACCGTATTACCATTAGCTTTTACGCGTATTTCCCAGTTCAAAATCCAGCCGTTTTTAGAGACGAGCTTTATAAGGCTTTATTTCCTTTACAAGTGTTTGGTCGAATTTATGTAGCCAAAGAAGGGATCAATGCGCAAATAAGTGTACCTGATTTTAATGTCGAACAATTTAAAGCACAGCTATATGCTATCGAGCATTTGAATGGGCTTCGATTAAATATTGCTGTTGATGATGATGGTAAAAGTTTTTGGGTGCTTAAAATTAAAGTGCGTGAAAAAATTGTGGCGGATGGCATCACAGATCCTAGTTTTTCAATGGAAAATAAAGGCAAGTATGTGAACGCTGTTCAAATGAATGCGCTACTTGAAAAACCAGATACCATTGTTATTGATATGCGCAATCATTATGAGTATGAAGTAGGACATTTTACAAACGCTATCGAAATTCCATCCGATACTTTTAGAGAGCAACTACCGATGGCTGCAGATATGATGAAGGGCAACGAAGAAAAAGATATTATCATGTACTGCACCGGTGGCATTCGTTGTGAAAAAGCAAGTGCTTATATGTTACACCAAGGGTTTAAAAATGTTTTTCATTTGGAAGGCGGTATTATTAATTATGCAAATCAAGCAGTGGAGGCGGGCATCGATAAAAAGTTTATTGGAAAAAACTTTGTGTTTGATAATAGGCTAGGGGAAAGGATCACAGAAGACATTATTGCCGTTTGTCATCAGTGCGGAAAACCTGCAGACACACATACCAACTGTTTAAACAATGGGTGTCATTTGCTATTTATTCAATGTGCTAGTTGTACTAATACTTTTGAAGGATGTTGCAGTAAAGGTTGTCAAGACACGATTCATATGCCGCTCGAACGTCAAAAAGAATTACGTAAGGGCGTACGTCATGGTCAATACATTTTTAATAAAAGTAAAAGGTTACGTCCAAGACTCAATGAACCCGAAAACTAACTTGTACATTTAGTCGGTGCAAAATTTTGCAAACGATGCCAATACTGCAATCATAATTTGATCTTCCGTGTAAGTGGTTGGTATAAAAGTTTTACCTGTTACTTTCTCAAAAAGTTCTATATAACGCTTGCTAATGGTATCAATCCATTCCTCACTCATTTCAGGAACAGTTTGTCCTTCTTTACCCATAAAATTATTTTCGATTAACCATTCGCGTACAAACTCTTTACTGAGTTGTTTTTGTTTTTCACCAGAAGTTTGTCTTCCTTCAAAGCCATCTGCGTAAAAATAACGTGACGAATCTGGCGTATGTACTTCATCCATTAAATAAATGGTGTCACCTATTTTGCCAAATTCATATTTAGTATCTGCTAATATAAGACCTTGTTTGCTGGCAATTTCTTTACCTCTATTAAATAAGGCTAGTGCATATTTTTCTAAAACAGCCCAATCTGCTTCGGAAACAAGTCCGGTGGCTATAATGTCTTCTTTGGAAATATCCTCGTCGTGACCTTCGGATGCCTTGGTGGAAGGGGTAATAATGGGGCTTGGGAAAAAATCATTTTCTTTTAATCCTTCTGGTAAATTAACCCCGCAAAGGGTTCTTGCCCCGGATGCGTAAGTTCTGTAGGCATGCCCCACTAAGTTGCCGCGAACCACCATTTCGATCTTAAAAGGCGTACACCTTTTGCCCACCGATGCTGTTGGTGCAGGTGCATCGAGTAACCAGTTTGGACAAATATCTCGGGTTTGATTGAGCATAAATTCTGCTATCTTATTGAGGACCTGTCCTTTATATGGTATAGTTTTTGGCAATATTACATCAAAGGCAGAAATCCGGTCACTGGCAATCATGATCAGCCAATCGGTACCAATCGTATAAACGTCTCTTACTTTTCCATGGTATATGGCTGTCTGATAGGGGAATTGTAGGCTTTGCATACCCAAAAATAGCATCTAAAACATCAAAATGGGGGGATTCAAAAGGCTTTTTCTCAACACCCATAAAATGCTTTGGGATAAATTAAATTTTTAGAAAAGGCCAACTTGTGTTATTTTGCTTCCAAATTATAACCAAATTTTGCCAAAATGAGAAGACTCAACAGCAAATGTTTATTTGTGGCCATGGCTACTTTTGTAACAATTAGTGCTAGCGCCCAAAATTCTACCGTTGTTTCAGGTAGTGTAAAAAATGCTAAATCAAAAGAAGTGGTTTCGGCTGTTTCTGTAACCGTAAAAGGAAGTTCTGTTGGAACATTTACAGATGATAAAGGAACTTTCCGTTTTTCATCTATCAAGAATTACCCAGTTACCTTGGTATTTTCTTCGGTAGGTTTTTCAAACAAAGAAGTTACACTTAAATCTGCAAGTACCGATGTATCTGTTGCACTAGATGCTTCATACACCTTAGGTGATGAAGTAGTAGTAGCTGCATCAAGAGTACCAGAAAGAATTTTAGAATCGCCAGTAACTATTGAGCGTGTTAGTGCTGCAGCTATTAGAAATAGTGCTGCAACAAACTACTACGATGTACTTACCAACTTAAAAGGGGTAGACGTTGTAGCAGCGAGTTTAACTTTTAAAACAGTTGGTACACGTGGTTTTAATAGTAGTGGTAACACCCGTTTAAATCAGTTAGTGGATGGTATGGACAACCAAGCTCCAGGCCTAAACTTTTCTGTAGGTAGTGTTATTGGCTTAACAGAATTAGATGTAGATAACATGGAGTTACTTCCAGGTGCATCTTCTGCATTATATGGACCGGGTGGTATGAACGGTACTGTTTTGATCAACAGTAAAAACCCTTTCAAATACCAAGGTTTAAGTTTCCAAATTAAGCAAGGTGCTAACCATATTGGTAGTGATCAACGACCTACTGCTCCTTATAGCGACTGGGCTATACGTTGGGCTAAAAAAGTAAATGACAAATTCGCTTATAAGATTACAGCAGAAAATATGACTGCGCAAGATTGGTTAGCGAATCAAACAAATAACTATGTTAGAGGTGCAGGTTCACCAAACGGTATGACTGTTCCAGGTTGGAGAGATATTGATCCAAACTATGATGGTGTAAACGTATATGGTGATGAAACAAGTGTAAGTTTAAGTTCAGTAGCTGCATCAGTAATTGCTGCTTCTGGCGTTCCTGCTTCTGCAGTTGGTTATTTCAACGCTTTTCTTGCTTCAAATCCAACTGCAAATCTAAATGACTACAATAATGCATTAACTTTAGGAGGTTTAGGTGCATTGGTTTCTTCTGGCATGTCGCCAATTTTTTATGGTGCTGCAAGAGGGATGTTTGGTACACAATATGTAAGTAGAACTGGTTATAACGAAAAAGACGTAGTAGATCCTACTACTTCTAATTTTAAAATGACAGGTAGTTTAAACTATAAATTAACGGACAAAATTGAAGCATCATTTGGAGCTAATTTTGGAACTGGTAATACGGTTTACACAGGTTCTGATCGTTACTCTTTGAAAGATCTTAAAATGTCTCAGTTTAAATTTGAGTTAAAGAGTAAAGATTGGTATGTACGTTTATATACTACACACGAAAACTCTGGCTCATCATTTAACTCAACCATTGCTACTCGTACATTTAACGAAGCATGGAAGCCAAGCTCTAGCTGGTATCCACAATACATGGCTACATATGTTTCTGCGATGCAACAAGGCGTTCCTCAATATTTGTCACATATGGCTGCTCGTAATGCTGCAGATCAAGGTCGTCCAAAAGGTTTTATTGGTAACAATCCTTTGTTCCAAGCTATTGTTAGAACACCAATTGGTAAACCAGTTGCAGGTATGGCTGGTTTAGAAGGTGGTCAGTTCATGGACAAGTCTAGATTAAATGTGGTTGATGCACAATACAATTTAACCAATGCTTTAGGCCTTGATAAATCAGGTACTGATTTCTTAGTAGGGTTTAATACCAAGCAATATCAATTAAATTCTAATGGTACAATTTTTGCTGATACTACAGGCGCTATCAACATCAACGAGTTTGGTGCGTATGGTCAGTTATCTCAAAAATTATTTAAGGATATCGTTAAAGTAACCATCTCTGGTCGTTATGATAAAAACACCAACTTTGCTGGTCGTTTTACACCAAGAGCTTCTGCTGTAATTAAATTAAAGCAAGACCACAACCTTCGTGTATCTTATCAAACTGCTTACCGTTTTCCTACCACTCAAAACCAATGGATCAATTTAACAGTTGGTGGTGGTACACGTTTAATGGGTGGCTTACCACAATTACGTGATTACTATAATTTTAGTGGTAACCCAGGCTTTACACTTGCTAGTGTGCAAGCTTTTGGCGCAAGTGCTTTAGCAGGTGCTCCAAATCCAACGCTTTTAAAAGTTCAAAACTTTGGCGAATTTAAGCCAGAGTCTAGTACTTCATTTGAAGTTGGTTACAAGGGCTTATTTGCTAAAGTATTATTGGTAGATGCATATGTATACAGTTCTAAATACCAAAACTTTATAGGTGGAGTAACTGCAATTCAAGCAAAAGGTTCTTACAACCCAATGAGCTTGTTATTCGAATCTTCTAGAATTGGTTACAGTATTTCAACAAATGCGCCAGGCGAAGTAACTGTAAAAGGTTGGGGTGCATCTGCTGATGTATTATTACCTAAAAACTTTACTGTAGGTGCTAACCTTTACTCAGATGTAATTGGTGAGTTACCTCCAAATTTTGTTTCTTATTTCAATACTTCTAAATACCGTGCTAACCTAAGCTTTGCTAACACAGGCTTTGGTAAAAATGACCGTTATGGATTCAACGTTGTTTACAGAACAACTAGCAATTTCAACTACGAAGGTACATTTGGTACTGGCGAAATGCCTGGCTACAAGACTATCGATGCTCAGGTTAGCTACAAATTCCCTGCTATCAAGTCTGTATTCAAAATTGGTGGTACCAATATCTTAAACAAATACTACCGTACTGGTTGGGGTAATCCTTCAATTGGTGGCTTATACTATGTAAGCTTTGCTTATAACGTATTCTAGACCTCACGGTTCATAATAAAAAATTAAAGCCCCTTACCTTTGTAAGGGGCTTTTTTTATCACCAATTATCTCTATTTTTGCATCTCAAATAATAATCTTACAACTATGCGTTCAATAGCTTTTAGAGAGGCGCTCAGAGAAGCCATGTCAGAAGAGATGAGAAGAGATGAGCTGGTATTTTTAATGGGCGAGGAAGTGGCTCAATACAATGGTGCATATAAAGTAAGCCAGGGTATGCTTGCCGAGTTTGGAGAAAAAAGAGTTATTGATACGCCCATCGCAGAGCTTGGCTTTACAGCCATTGCTGTAGGTGCTGCGCAAAATGGTTTAAAACCAATTGTTGAATTTATGACTTGGAACTTTGCGGTTTTAGCAATGGATCAAATTTTAAATACGGCATCTAAAATGCTTGCGATGAGTGGTGGACAAATTGGTTGCCCAATTGTATTTAGAGGGCCTAATGGAAGTGCTGGACAACTCGGTGCACAACACTCAACAGCATTTGAAAGTTATTATGCAAATATTCCTGGTATTAAAGTCGTATCTCCTTCTAATGGGTATGATGCTAAAGGCCTCATGAAGCAAGCTATCCGTTACGAAAAAGATCCTGTGATGTTTATGGAAAGTGAAGTAATGTATGGCGATAAGTGTGATGTACCTGATGATGAGTATTATATTCCATTAGGTAAAGCAGACGTAAAAAAATCTGGCAGAGACTTAACGATTGTTTCTTACAATAAAATGATGAAAGTAGCTTTAGGTGCTGCAGCGGAACTAGAAAAAGAAGGCATCAGTGCCGAAGTTCTAGACTTACGTACGATTCGTCCACTTGATTGGATGACTATTTTAGAAAGCGTTAAAAAAACAAACCGTTTATTAATTGTAGAAGAGCAGTGGCCGTTTGCTTCTGTATCTTCTGAAATTACATACCGTATTCAAAAAGAAGGGTTTGATTATTTAGATGCGCCAATTCGTAGAATTACTAGTGCCGATGCACCTATGCACTATGCCCCTAATTTAACAGCACTTGCTATTCCTGATGTTTCAAGAACAGTGAAGCTTGCTAAAGAAATGATGCACCAACGTAAATAGTGTCACATGTGCCTCAAGAACTTTTGGAAAAGGCATCTGTTACTATTTTTTGCTTGTTTAATAGCTCATGTATTGATGGCGCAATCCGCTCAAAAGGATAGTACCATCAATAGTTTAGACAGTGTCTATGTTATTGCTTTTCGTTCAAAAATAAATAGCCAAAATTTTTCTGTTTCGGTAGCGCATCTATCATCAAAAGTTTTAACGCAAGCAATAAACGCAACACTGCTTCCAGCAATCAATAGCATTGTAGGTGTTAAAATGGAGCAGCGATCGCCAGGCAGTTATAGACTTGCTATTAGAGGTAGTTCCCTTCGATCGCCATTTGGAATTCGCAATGTCAAAGTGTATTGGAATCAAATACCTTTTACGGATCCAACTGGAAACACCTATTTAAATATTTTACCAACTGCTGTTATTAATAGCATCGATATAATTAAAGGTCCAGTAGGTGCATCTTATGGTTTAGGAACAGGCGGTGCGGTATTGTTGCAGTCAAATTTTATGCTTGATTCAACTACGGAGTCAACTGCCCTTGTAAATATTAGAGGAGGAAGTTTTGGACTTTTTGGGCAAGATGTCCGCGTAACTTTCAAAGGCAAAAACACACAGCAAACTTTTTTTGTTTCCAACGAATCATCCAATGGATGGCGGGAACAATCCGCTACGAATAAAAAAAATATTACCTGGTTTACAAGTACAGTCATTCATAAACATTCGTTGCAAACAACATTGTTGTTTACAGATCTTATGTACCAAACACCAGGTGGGCTTACGCTTGCTCAGATGCAGCAAAACCCAAGGTGGGCAAGACAAGCTACGACTTCGCTTCCCGGAGCTGTAACTCAACAAACGGCGGTTTTCAATAAAACCCTGCTAGGTAGTGTGCAACATCATTATCAATTTTCTAAAAAGCTTTTTTGGGACAATTTTATGATAGCTACACAAACTAATTTTAAAAACCCTTTTATTACCAATTACGAAACACGAAACGAAAAAAACGTAAGCGTAGGGAGTCATATATCTTATCATACACATCCATCATTTGGAGATTTTAAATTGGTCATGGGTGGCGAGTGGCAAGTGCAAGATGCGCTCATCTATAATTATGGCAACAAAAAGGGCATTATAGATACGTTGCAATTCTCAGATGCTGTTAAAACGAAGCAAGGATTTTTATTTTTGAACACCTCGCTTCATCTCCAAAAAAAATGGTTTATTGAACTTGGCATTAGTAGTGCTTTTATGCGCTACAATTATCTTCGCACATCCGCTACTATATTTCCGAGCGCGTCTAAAGTCAATACGGGCTTATTGGCGCCAGAACTTGGTGTATCCTACGCACTAACTACACGTGCTAATTTGTTTGTTCAAATTTCTAAAGGCTTTTCACCACCAACACTTGCAGAAATTAGACCTTCCGACGGATCGTTTTATAATGCACTCGCTCCTGAATTTGGTTGGAATATCGAAGGGGGTATAAAAGGAGTTGCTGTGCATGGTAAACTTAGTTACGAATTATCATGGTATCATTTTGATGTACAAAATACGATTGTGCGTCAAAATACAAATAGCGGTATCGAGTATTTTATTAATGCAGGATCTGTTAAGCAGGGGGGTGCAGAAATGCAATTAACCTACAAAGTAATTGCTAATCAATTGCATCAACTCAATTGTAAAATAGGGTATGCCTATCAGCCTTACCGTTTTATGCATTATGTGCAAGCTGGGAATAGCTATGATGGAAAAGAAGTAACCGGCAATGCAAAACAGCAAGTTATTTTTTTGATGGATTATAGTTACAAGAAAAAGTTGGCAGCATTTGCTACGCTTCAATCATTATCTGTAGTTCCGCTCACCGATGCCAATGATGTGTTTGCACCCGCTTATTCGCTTTTGCAAATGGGGATGTCCTACAATTGTAAAGCTATTCGTTACTTTATAGGGGTTGACAATGTGCTAAATGCCTCCTATAGTTTAGGTAACGATATCAATGCCGCTGGAAAGCGTTATTATAACCCTGCAGCATCCCGAAGCCTGCTCGTTGGCGTAACTGTTCAATTCATTAAAAGAAGCCGTTAAACTGCCTAAAATTGCCTTTTCTGGCCCGTCTTTGCCAAATATCACGTTTTATGCAAAGTTTTAACAGTTTAATTGCCAATGTGGGTGCTAAAAGGATATTTTTGTTACAGTTAAAATGAAATTATTATGACCGGACTTTTATTATTTATTGTGGGTGTGCTAGGGTGGCATGCGGGTGTGTACGGATTATTTAATAAATCAAAAATTGAAGCATGGAAAGCTTTTGTTCCATTTTACAATACCTACCAAATGGTAGAAGTTACCGGCATTAAAAAACATTGGTTTTGGTTGCAACTCATTCCAATTGTGGGTCAATTTATTACCATTTGGATTACCATCATTTATGTAATGCACTTTAAAAAGGTAAGTTTATTAGACCATGCATTACTCGTGTTTTTGCCTTTTATCTATCTTCCTTTTATTGGGTTTTCTAAAAATACAAAGTGGTATGGCGATGAAGCGTTAACACATTATCATAAATCAAGTGCGCGTGAATGGATTGATGCGGGTGTATTTGCCATTGTTGCTGCCACCATTATTCGAACTTTTGTTTTTGAAGCGTATGTAATTCCTTCAGAGAGTATGGAAAAAACCTTACTGGTAAATGACTTTTTGTTTGTTAATAAAATGAGTTATGGTGCGCGTATGCCGCAAACACCTGTATCATTTCCATTTGTACACAATACCATGCCTTTTTCTGTTACGGCACCTTCTTATTCTACCTGGGTTCAAGTGCCTTATAAGCGTTTACCTGCTTTTACGGATGTTAAAAGAAACGATGTGGTGGTATTTAATTTCCCTACTGGAGATACCATTATTAATTTGCCAGACTATGGTAGTAAAAGACCTTATTACGATGAGCTCCGCTATACCTTTAAAGGCAATCGTGAAATGTTACAATCAGAGTTCCCAATTCTGGTGCATCCCATGGATAAAACGGACAATTATATTAAACGTTGTGTAGGTGTTGGGGGAGATGTATTACAAGTTAAAAATGGTGTATTATTTGTAAACAATCATCCTGCTTATGTTCCGCCAGCTTCACAAACAGAATATATTGTTGTTACCAACAAAGCACCATTTGATCCAGCCTATTTAAAAGAAACGTTTAACATTGATGTAGAAGATACCAAAGGACAGCTCGATGCTTTATCGGACAGTTCTTTTAAATTTAATGTTACACCTGCTGAGGCAGCTATTTTAAAAACACTACCGAACGTAAAATCTGTTACCCAGTATATCGAAAACTATGCAGGTATTACGTTCCCTAACGATGAAGTAAATTTTCCTTGGACCATCGATAATTTTGGACCATTTGAGATTCCTAAAAAAGGGAAGGCTATTCAATTAACAGCTGCTAATATTTCGATGTATCAGCGGTTAATTGAAAATTATGAGCACAATACATTTGCCATTAATAATGGACAATTTATCATTAACGGCAAACCAGCAACTACCTATTCGCCACACTACAATTACTACTGGATGATGGGAGATAACCGTCACAGAAGTCAGGACAGTAGATTCTGGGGATTTGTACCAGAAACACATATTGTAGGAAAGGCTTCTTTAATTTGGCTCAGTTGGGAAAACGGCCCAAGGTGGAAGCGTTTATTTAATTTTATTCAGTAGTACGAATCAATCAACATGCAAAAACAAACCGTTCAATTTTCATATCAAGTTTTTGCATCTTTTGATGCACTTTCTCTACAAGATCAACTATTATTTGCACAGGCTCGGGAGGCATTGTCACTTGCACATGCACCGTATTCTAAATTCAATGTAGGTGCCGCTGCCGTTTTACAAAATGGTGAAATTATAAAAGGTAGTAATCAAGAAAATGCTAGTTACCCAATTGGTATTTGTGCGGAGCGCGTATTACTAAGTACAGCTTCTACTTTGCAGTCTAAAGTACCTATCATCACCATGGCTATTACGTATCATAATGAAAGAGGGGGCAACAATATGCCCATTGCACCTTGTGGTATGTGTAGGCAAGCCATCGCCGAATATGAATCAATCGTAAATCAGTCAATCCGACTTATTTTAGGCGGAGAAACCGGCGAGTTGTATGTTATTGAAAAAGCGGCAGATTTACTCCCGTTTGGGTTTTCAGGTGTTCACTTGCAGTAAACGATCCATTCGTTAAAACAAGGTTAGTACACCATGTTTAATTCTAAATTCATGTTGTAACAACCATTTCTTTTTTGGCATGCCCCCTGCATAACCCACAAGTGAACGGTCTGCACCAATAATTCTATGGCAGGGTACCAAAATCATTAATTTGTTTTTTCCGTTGGCAGCCGCAGCAGCTCTAACTACTTTTGGGTCACCTAATTTTTTTGCTAAATCCCCGTAGCTATAAGTACTGCCGTAATTTATTTCGGCAAGCTTAGCCCATACTTTTTCTTGAAATTCGGTTCCGGATTGATGATACGGTATATCAAATACTTGCCTCGTGCCAGAAAAATATTCGATCAGCTGTTCGGTACAGCGGTGTATGAGTGGGGAGGGTTCTGCTGTGTTTGGAGCGGGCTCATTTTCATTTTCCGCAAAGCTAATTTCAGTGATATATGTATCGGTGCCACCAATTTTTAAAACACCAATAGGGCTATCGTAATATTCAAATGTTATAACCTCTATATCTGTTTCTGGCAGCATACAACTAACTTTTTGTTTGCAGTAATTCAATCAATTCTGAAATAGCTACTTGCTTGTGCGCTTTTGAATTTCTGCCATAGCATTTGTTCAATTCTCCCAATAAAATAGAAAGCGAACTAGCAGGGGGCTGTGCCTTAAAATGAAAAGGTTTGGGTATTGTATTGATACGCTCAAAATAACTATCAATGTCGGCATGCGAAAATGCGTTACCATTGGTAGCGTCTATATAAAAATGTATTTTATCTTGCGGATTGCCGATGTAGTGCGCTTCTTCATAATCTGAATGATAAAAAGCGAGGATACACTGTTTAGGAATATTAATAAGCTTTGCGTGAATGTCTAATTGCTCGCATAAGGTTTGATAAATAATACCATTGCTCATGGCGTTACCCACTTTTGTTTCAAGTACTTTATGCACAAAAAAATCGTCCGGGGTTTTGTAATCAACTTCGTTTCCGGTAAGCTTATAATATTTGTATAAAATACTTGTAAGTACATTGGCCTGCTCAAGTGGGGTTAAAAAACTATTGAGTTCCAGCCAAATGTTACGCCTAATTTTTTCTAGATCCTGCAGCGCAGCAGTAGCATTAAAATCTGGATATTCTAATTTGCCAAGTAAGAGCGCACCCGATAATAAATCATGTGGTGCTGTATTTTTCCAGTTCGTAAAATCTTGGAGTACATCAGAAAAGTGAAGCTTTTGTATAATCCCTTCTATTCTTTGCTGAACGTCTTCAGCTAATGTGGTTTCCCATAAATGTTCTAGGTTGGGAATAATACCTTTACCATAGGCAACAATTTTTTCGGAAATACTACAATATATTTCTTCGTCTGGGTCGTCAATAAGGGTGAAAAGGGCTTTAATCTCTTTTGTTTGCTCCATGTTTCTGCTAAATCTTACCCAAACTAAAATAAAATTAGACAAACCGTCACTATTAAGTTATTCAGTGCTGTGGGAAACAACGCATTATGTAGACATACTAATTTGTTTTGTTTAACGTTCCGGTTTGTATTCGATTTACTTCTATGTTAAAACCGGGGTATTTATACACAACGTTGCATAAGGGAACGGATTATGTGTTAACTTGTGTAATCAATTTTAATAACAGCATATGTCAGCTATCTATACCGCACCTAAATTCCCTGCAACCAAAGATTCTTTACACGCCGAATTAAAAAAGCGCGTTCAAGCTTATTTTGATGAAAAGGGTATTGATGCAACTGGAACGCCAGGTCTATTTACCAAAGCCATTTTAATGATTTTGGCACTCATAGCAGTGTATGTTCATGTGGTATTTTTTACGCCTATTTGGTGGTTGGCACTTGCAGAGTGTGTTATTATGGGTGGTCTTGTAGCTGCTATTGGTTTCAATGTGATGCATGATGGAAGCCATGGTAGTTTTAGCACCAACAAGTGGCTCAATAAAATTGCAGCTTCATCTATTAGTTTATTAGGGGCCAACCGTTTCATGTGGAAAATGAAACACGTTATGATACACCATACTTTTACCAATGTAGATGGGGTAGATGATGATATAGAGGTGGGTGGTTTAATGCGTATGGCGCCTACACAAAAAAAATATGGCATTCATCAATTTCAGCATGTTTATTTTTGGGCCCTTTACATGCTCCTATATGTTTTCTGGATTTTCTTTACAGATTACAAGAAATATTTTTCTCAAAAAATTGGGTCTGTGCCACTTAAAAAAATGGATTTAAAAGACCATATAGAGTTTTGGGTAGTAAAAGTATACCATGCTGCCGTATTTGTGGTATTGCCTATTGCACTTTTAGGTTGGGTGAAGTGGTTGGTTGGATTTATGGTAATGACAATGTTTGCTGGCTTTGTATTAAGTATTGTGTTTCAATTAGCACATACGGTAGAGCACACAGACTTTCCAGTAGCTGATGCGGACAATAAATTACCCGACGAGTTTGCCGCACACCAGATCAAAACAACAGCCAATTTTGCTACAAAAAATAAATTAATTAGTTGGTTAGTAGGAGGGCTTAATTTCCAAATTGAGCACCACTTGTTTCCAAAAATATCACACGTGCATTATCCTGCCATTAGTGAGATTGTAAAAAATGTATGCGCAGAGTTTCACCTACAATACATAGAGTATCCTACCATGCGCAAAGCCGTCCTAGCACACGTACATTTCTTACGTGATATGGGTAAAGCTTAAGCTTTCTTTTTAGGGTTCGGTTTTTTAACCGCAGCTTTTTTAGGACCAGCCTTTTTAGTAGCTGCTTTTGTAGCAGACTTTTTAGCTGGCGCTTTGGCTTTCTTACTAAATGCACCTGGTACTTGAAGCTCAATCATTGCTTTAACCGTATCGATATCTACACCGGTTAAATCAACTGCTTCATATTTTGTGCCATCTGCTTTACGGCCAAGTTTTAGCATCTTTTTATTGAACTTGATAAATGGACCCCATCTACCATTTTCGATACTAATTTTTTCGGTAGGCCAGTTTTGAATATATCTATTCGCTTCTTTTTCTAATTTCTTTTCAATTAACTCATTAATATCTGAGTCGCTTAGGTTATCAAAATCGTAGGCTCTAGGAATATTGATAAAGATACCGTCCCATTTAATAAACGGCCCAAAACGGCCCTTTCCTTTCGTTACAGGTAGTTCTTTATAATGTGCAATTGGTGCTTCTGCTAATTCCTTTTCGCCAAGTAGTACAATGGCTCTATCCAAATCCATGGTATGAAGGTCTTCGCCTTTAGGAATGGATATAAATTGTTCGCCTAGTTTAATATAAGGACCAAATCTACCCACGTTAACGGCAAGCTCCATATCGTTGTGATTGCCCAATACGCGCGGCAATGAAAATAATTCCATGGCTTCCTGCATGGTAATGGTTTCGATGCTTTGCTCTGCTTTTAATTTGGCAAATCTTGGTTTCTCTTCTTCATCTTGATGACCAATTTGAACCATGGGGCCGTAGCGTCCCATTCGGGCAATTACTTTTTTACCAGTAGCTTCATCAAACCCTAATTCTCTTTCACCTACTGCTCTATTTGCATTTTCGAGGGTATGTTCAATGTTTTCATGGAAAGGCGTGTAGAAAGATTCTATCATGCTTTTCCATTTGGTTTTACCTGCAGCAATTTCATCAAACTCCTGTTCAATTTTTGCTGTAAAACCGTAATCCATCACTTTTTCGAAGTGCTGTTTTAGAAAATCGGTTACTACCATACCTAAATCTGTGGGGAACAGTTTGGATTTTTCGGCACCGGTGTTTTCAGAAACAATTTCTTTTTCGATGCTATCATTTTTACGCAGAATGAGCAGGTTAGAAAGGCGTTTAATTCCTTCTTTGTCTCTCTTTTCTACATAATTACGTTTGATAATCGTAGAGATAGTAGGGGCGTAGGTAGATGGTCTACCAATACCTAATTCTTCCATCTTTTTTACAAGCGATGCCTCGGTGTATCTAGCACCTGGTCTCGAAAATTTTTCGGTGGCCGTCATCTCCGCAAAATCAATCACTTGACCTGCTGCGAGTGGTGGTAAAATGCCTTCTGTGTCATCATCGTCTTCGTCGTCTTTACCTTCTAAATATACTTTTAAGAAACCGTCAAATTTGAGTACTTCACCTGACGCAGTTAACTGTTCTTTGTTGGTAGAAATATTAATTTTTGCAACTGTTTTTTCAAATGCCGCATCGCTCATTTGAGAGGCAATACTTCTTTTCCAAATCAGTTCATAGAGGCGTCTTGTTTCTTCATCTGCTACCGTTTTATTATTCATGTAGGTAGGTCTGATGGCTTCGTGCGCTTCTTGTGCGTTTTCGTTTTTGTTCTTGTATTTTCTAGGCTGATAATAATTAGCACCATAGCTACTTTCTACTTCTTTTTTGATATCGCCCATGGCAGTATCACTTAAATTGATACTGTCTGTACGCATGTAAGTGATCTTACCGCTTTCATATAATTTTTGTGCAAGTAACATGGTCTTACTCACACCATATCCTAATTTACGAGAAGCTTCTTGTTGTAAGGTAGAAGTTGTGAAAGGCGCTGCTGGTGTGCGTTTGGTAGGTTTTACCGTAACGTCATCCACCGTATACATTGCGCTTTTGCAACTTGTTAAAAAATCACTTGCCGAATCTTGTGTATTAACTTTTGAAGGTCCTTCTGCTTTAAATGAAACGATTTTTTTGTTAACATCTAATGCGGTAAATAAGGCTTCAATTTTATAACTGCTTTCCGAAGTAAAATGATTAATTTCTCTTTCTCTTTCTACAATTAAACGTACCGCAACACTTTGTACACGGCCTGCACTTAAACTTTTTTGCATCCCAATTTTACGCCATAAAACAGGACTGAGTTCAAAACCAACTAAGCGGTCAAGTACCCTTCTTGCTTGTTGTGCATCAACTAAATCCATATTAATGAGTCGTGGATTTTGTACTGCTTTTTTTATAGCGGGTGCTGTAATTTCATGGAATACAATTCGCTTGGTAGTAGCCGGGTTTAAACCAAGCACTTCGGCAAGGTGCCAACTAATACTTTCTCCTTCACGGTCCTCATCCGATGCAAGCCAAACTTCACCAGATTTTTTAGCGATTTGTCTTAGTTCTTTAACCACTCTTTCCTTCTCGTCTGGTACAATATAGTTGGGTTGAAATTGCTTCTGAATATCAATACCCTTATCACCTTTATCAAGGTCACGAATATGTCCATAACAGCTTTTTACCTCAAAATCAGACCCTAAGATCTTTTCTATGGTTTTGGCCTTTGCCGGTGACTCAACAATCAATAAATTCTTTGCCATGTAGCTGCAATATTAGTTGAAACCTTGAAAACACAAAAAAACTTACATCAAATGGTGTAAAAACACACCTCTAAACCTTACAAATGAGGGTTCAAATAAGCCCCAATTTTTTTCATAACTCCTTGATCTCTATATACTTTGTTATGTCCTAACCCTTCTGTAATAAAAAATTCTTGGTGGGCTTTGGCGTTGTTTTGTGCCTGTAATGTATCTGAAAAGGGGCAAATCCGGTCATTTTTATCATGAATCCAAAGGCATGCCGTATCAATTACCGTTAGTGCATGGGTTACCGAAAAATAGGAAATTGGCTTGCCTGCCATACTTATTATATAGGTTTCTATGGCTTTTTGCAAATCAGGTTGTACCTGCAGCATTTTATAAAAACCCTGAAGCGCTGAGGTGGTTTCTGTGGCTGGCGCAATTAGTACCATTTTTTTACTAGCAGCACTTGGTAGTTCTAGCATTGCTAGCGATAGGGCTAATCCGCCAAATGAGTGCGCAATAAAAGCATCAATACCGTTCTCCAATTCGTTTACCTGACATATAAAACGCTTGTAAATAAGGGCGTTTACAATTTTTCCTTCACTGTCTCCATGGCCAGGTGCGTCAAAAGCAAGCACCTCATAGCCCATTTGGAGTAAAAGGGACACATAGTGTTCAAATTTATAGGCGTAACTGCTAAAACCATGCAGAATCATTACTTTTTTACCATTGGGATGCGGTGCCTGCCAACCATAACCAACAATGGCTAGACCTTCAAATTGAACCGATTTTGGCACTGCTTTGGTAAAAATAGTCGGACGCTTTTGCGTAATTTTTCTAGTATAAGGGGTGCAAAACAAGCGGAAGGCCTCCGTTGCAGCCCGTTCTTTGGATATATAGCTGAGCGTTCTTAATTTATTTTTATAGTAGCCTATCAATAAACGCTGACCCAATTTCATTTTCATAGTGCAAAGATAATGCCCTCCCGAGCATAATTTTTTCCTTTTTCGCTACATAAATTGTTCAACGAAATGCGTCTAGCCACATTTTTGAAATACTTTTGCGCTTCAAAGTATCTATATATGTACACCCTACTCGTAAAATTTGAACAGAAAGGATTAGAACCGGTAACCCTGTCCAACATCGAACCGGATCAAAGTTTATTGGAAGTATGTTTGGATAATGGTATTGAACTGCACCATAATTGCGGCGCCGTTTGTGCCTGTAGTACTTGTCATATGTATGTGCATACGGGTATGGAGCATCTCGAAGAATTATCTGACAGAGAAGAAGATTTTATTGACAGAGCGGTAAATCCTCGTATTAATTCTAGACTAGGTTGTCAGTGTGTTTTACAAGTGGGTACCGGAACCATCGAAATTACTCTTCCAGACCAAACACAGTTTTTGGGCGAATAATATTAATTGTAACTTACTTTATCAAACATCACTATGAGTCATTTTGAACCACCAATACATTGGGCAGATCATGAAGATATTGCCATGAAATTATACGAGCGTTTTGGTGATGATTTTACCGAAGCAAAAATTTATAGAATTCGTTTTACAGATTTGTTAGAATGGATTGTAGAAACCCCCAATTTTGTAGGCACCAAAGAGCAAAGTACCGAAGGCCATTTAGAAATGATTCAGAGTGCTTGGGTGTATGAGTGGAGAGACAATCAAAAATAATTATCCATGCTACATCAGTTTAAAAATATAAATACCATTGTGCTGGATGTGGATGGTGTTTTAACCGACGGCACACTGCTCATTATGCCTGGTGGACTGATGGTAAGACGCATGAATATCAAAGATGGCTACGCTTTACAATTAGCGGTTAAAAAGGGCTATCATATTGCTGTTATTTCTGGGGGTGATTCTATCGAGGTTAAAGACCGACTGCATAAATTAGGCATCACCGATGTGTACATGAAAGTGCAGGATAAATTAGCTGTGCTAAAAGAATATTTAATACTGAATGGTTTAGATGCTTCTTCTACAGCCTATATGGGTGATGATATGCCGGATTACGACGTGATGAAAGAAATTGGTTTACCATCTTGTCCCGCAGACGCTGCTGTAGAAATTAAAACATTGTCTGCGTATGTATCACCACTTAATGGAGGCGCTGGATGTGTGCGTGATTTAATTGAAAAAATTATGCGTGTAAGGGGCGATTGGAGTGAAGATACAACGGTTCGCGCTCAATAATTTGTCCTATATAATAGCCTATTAAATTATTTGCATGAAAAAAATTGCCGCTTTTTTAACGCTTATTCGTGCAAGCAATTTGGTGTTTATAGTACTCACTCAATTTTTATTTGAGTTTTGCATTTACCAAAGAATTTATGGTCCTTCTTCACCAGCGCAGTTGCAACAGTTTTGGTTGATTGTGCTAGCCTCTGTGTTCATAGCAGCGGCCGGTAATAGCATCAATGATTATTTTGATTTAAACATTGATCAAATTAATAAGCCAAGCAAAGTGGTGGTGAATGTTTCCATTAGTAGACGCTGGGTTATATTTTTTCACTTGGTATTAAGTATGTTGGGCCTTTTTTTTACAGCCTATGCGCTTCCAATTCAAAAGTATTGGTATTTGGTTTTTGCCAACATGATGTGCATTGCACTCTTGTGGGTGTATTCTACCAATTTTAAAAAGCAATTGCTCATAGGTAATTTGCTGATCTCTTTTTTAACAGCTTGGGTACTGCTTATATTGTTTTTTTCAAAAGCACCACAGCAGTTTAATAAAGTATTGGCTTCGGGCGCCAACGAAATTCGTTTTTTTAGACTCACTATTTTATACGCATCTTTTGCTTTTATTATTTCTTTAATTAGAGAAGTGATTAAAGATGTAGAAGATAGAGTGGGTGATGCAAAATTTGGTTGCCGAACCATTCCCATTGTATGGGGGTTAACGGCCACCAAAGTATTTGTGGCAGTGTGGCTGGTGGTATTGATTGCCGTACTTGTTATTGTACAGTTGTATGTACTACCCATGGGTTGGTGGGAAAGTATTGTTTATTGTGTGCTTGCTATTATTGTACCATTAATATGGGTGTTTGTAAAATTACTTACCGCACAAACCGAAAAAGATTTTGGCAAACTTAGTACAGTTATAAAAATTGTGATGCTTACGGGTATTGTATCGATGGTGTTTTTCAGGTATTATCTATAAAAAATATGACCAAAAAAATTGTATTGGCTTCTGGTTCTCCCCGTCGAAAAACGTTACTTGAATGGGCCGAGGTTTCATTTGAAGTCATTGTTAAACCCACCGACGAAAGTTATCCAGCCGGCCTTGCTGTAGAAGCAGTGCCCGTGCATATTGCACGTCAAAAAGCGCTAGGGGTAGCAGCAGATTTATCAAACAACGAACTTGTTATTGCTGCTGATACCATTGTGGTTTTAGGAAATGAAATTATTGGTAAGCCTTCAAACAGAGAAGATGCCATTCAAATTTTATCAAAATTAGCTGGTCAAACGCACCGCGTAATAACGGGTGTTGTATTAATTGATGGAGAACATGAAAAATCTTTTTCTGACATCACCACGGTTCATTTTCATGAACTCACATTAGAACAAATCACGTTTTATGTAGACAAGTACAAACCTTATGACAAGGCCGGCGCCTATGCCATACAAGAATGGATTGGCGTGGTAGGTATCAAATCGGTGGAAGGTGATTTTTACAATGTAATGGGGCTTCCGGTTAGTAGGGTTATGCAGGCATTGCAAACAATGCTATAACAAGATTGTTTTTGGCGCTGTGTTTTATGCAGGCCAAGTAAAACTAAAATCAAGTTCCACATCTGGATGTAATGTGCGCTCTACTGGGCAGGTTCTTGCCACTTTTTCCAGTATCTCTTTTGTTTTTTCGTCTAGTTGTAGGCGCTCCGGGAATTTGATATGCACCATTATTTTTCCAATTCGGCGTGGGTCGCTCACCATTATTTTGGTAGCATCTGCGGTAGTGCCATCTAGTGCAATACCCATACTTTGCGCCTTAATACCCATGGTGGTAACCATGCAAGTAGCTAGTGCGGTAGCCACTAAATCGGTGGGTGAAAACCGCTCGCCATTGCCCTGATTGTCTGTGGGGGCGTCTGTTTCGATGGTGGTACCACTTTGTATATGTGTAGCTTCGGTTCTTAACTTAGTTTTATAAATAATTTGTGAAGTCATTGGTCCAATTTTGCCTTAAATTTACAAGGAACTAATCAAACGAGCGTGAAGAAAATAGAATTTATGGCCCCCAGCCTTCAAAAAATAGGGGTTACCCTATTTGCCAGCTTATTTTTTGTAAGCATCAGTGTTGCACAGCAGCAAAAATTATCTGCAGCGCAACAAGAAAAAATTCGTTTAAAAAATGAACGCCGCGAAAAAATAAATCAACTCATCAAGCAAGAAGAAGAGGGCGCTTTAATTTATCAAAAACAAATTACGCAAGGGATTCATTTCAATACGGATGGTTGGAGTGTTTTTTATGAAAAAGGAAAATATAAATCTATAACAAAAACAAATTTGTGGTGGATCGAAATAGGGGAGCACAAGCATTCTAAAGAAGAAAAAACGCCAACTGCAAGTTCTGTACAAGGTTTTATTATTGTGTCCAATTATATTTATGGCAAACAAAATAATTTGTATGATGTAAAGCTTGGCTTTGGGCAACAAAAATTAATTGGTGGGAAAGGGAATAAAAATGGTGTTGCCGTTTCTGCCATTTATGGTGGTGGTGTAAGTGCAGGGCTGTTAAAGCCTTATTATTTGCAAATACAAAATCCTACAACGCGTAAGCAAGAAGATATCAAATACGCCAACAACGATAATTTATTTTTAGATCCTACCATTGTTTTAGGTAAATCAACCTTTGGAAAAGGCTTCAACGAAATGCAGTTTGTGCCCGGGGGGCATGTTAAAGGCGCGCTTCGTTTCGACTATGGCCGTTACAATGAAATGGTGTCGGCGCTTGAAGTAGGGTTAAAAGCCACTTATTTTTCCAAAAAGATGCCAATAATGCTCTTAAACAAGGAAAAAAGCCTGTTTTTTAACGCCTATATTTCTGTCACATTTGGTAAGCGAAAGTGACCTATTTTTGCAGCTCAAGTAATCATTTAGAATCTTTGTTTCATGCAAGAATTAACCGTTGTACCTAAAATAGATCCTGCTACTTCTAAAATACAAAAGCCTAACTGGTTACGTGTAAAACTACCTATTGGGGAAAGTTATAAGCACGTTAGAGGCCTTGTAGACACCCATAAACTTCATACCATTTGCGAAAGTGGCAATTGCCCTAACATGGGAGAGTGTTGGGGGGAAGGAACGGCTACATTTATGATACTCGGTAATGTGTGTACGCGCAGTTGCGGATTTTGTGCGGTGGCCACCGGGCGTCCTGCTCCCGTCGATTTTGACGAGCCTCAGCGCGTGGCAGAAGCCATTCATTTAATGAAGGTGAAACATGCTGTTATCACAAGTGTAGATAGAGATGAATTAAAAGATGGTGGTTCTATCATCTGGTACAATACCATTAAAGCCGTTAAAGCATTAACGCCTGATACAACACTTGAAACATTGATCCCTGATTTTAAAGGCATTACAGATCAAATACAGCGCCTCATTGATGCAGCACCTGAAGTAGTGAGCCATAATATGGAAACCGTGGAAAGACTTACACGTCAAGTACGTGTACAGGCAAAATACCGCCGTTCATTGGGGGTTTTAGAAACCTTAAAAAAAGGAGGCATGCGCACCAAAACAGGCATGATGCTTGGGTTAGGTGAAACCAAAGAAGAAGTGGTTCAATCCATGAAAGATTTGGTAAACGTAGGTTGTGATGTACTAACCCTTGGTCAATATTTACAGCCTACAAAAAAACACTTAGCAGTGCAACGTTTTGTTCACCCCAACGAGTTTGCTGAATTAAGAGAGATTGGATATGAAATTGGTTTTGATTATGTAGAAAGTGGGCCACTAGTTCGATCTTCTTACCATAGCGAAAAACACGTGATAAAGGGTTGGGGCAAAGAAAAATGGTTATCCGAAAAAAGCTTATGAAAAATACCTTCTACCTCCTCTTGTTAATGTTTGCAACAACAGTAACAAATGCACAAGTTAATTGGACAAATGTAGACGCAGATTTTGGTCCACTACCAGCCTCTATGCACGTTTATAAAACTACGGATGCCATAGATGGCAAACTTAATATTGCTTATTATGTCAGCTATGATTTAAAAGACAAATCACATGCTTTATCTACAGCAGTTGGTAATGGAAAGCGCTATACGCCACAAAAATATTATGATTCTATATCCAATAAGCCACTGCTTGTAATGAATGCAACCTTCTTTGAATTTGCACACAATTCAAATTTAAATTTGGTGGTAGATGGTGGTGAAATCAAATCATATCATTTACATTCACTCCCGGGTAAAGGAAAAGATACACTCACCTACAGGCATGTGTATGGTGCTGCTTTAGGTATTTCAAAATCAAATAAGCCAGATGTAGCATGGGTGTACACCGATACTGCAGATGTCAATGTTTACGCATCGCAAACCGTGGTTTCTATGTTTAAAGATTCGATTGCTGATGTTCCTGCAAAAGAGATGCTTTCGAAAGGAGATTTTAAAAAGTGGAAAATAAAAACAGCCATTGGTGGTGGTCCTGTTTTATTACAAGATGGCGACATTAAAATTACCAATAACGAAGAATTAAAATTTGCTGGCAAAGCCATTTTAGATAAGCATCCCCGAACAGCAGTTGGTTATACTGCAAACAATCAACTCATTATGTTTGTATGTGAAGGCCGTTTTCCGGGCCGAGCCGATGGTTTAACACTTACCCAAATGGCAGGTCTACTAAAAGAGATGGGTTGTGTTGAAGCCATCAATTTAGATGGCGGTGGAAGTAGTTGCTTACTTGTTAATGGTAAAGAAACCATCAAGCCTTCAGATAAAGAAGGGCAACGTCCGGTGCCAGCTGTATTTATGATTCGCTAATAATTTCTATCTTCTTATTTGAGATCCCATGCAAGTGCAGATGCACCAAGGATGGCTGCGTCTGATTCTTTTAAGTGACTCACTAAAATTTTCACTTTGTTTTGGAAAATTTGAATGAGGTTCGCTTCCATGCTTTCTCTTGTAGGCTTTAATATTAAATCGCCAGCTTTTGTTAAGCCGCCAAATAATATAATGGCTTCTGGACTAGAAAACATAACAAAGTTGGCAAGGGCAGCACCTAAAATTGCACCTGTAGATTCAAAAATTTCTTTTGCTAATGCATCGCCTGCAATAGCTGCGTCATATACTTTTTTAGAATCAATTTGATCTGATGGGATGGATCTTAATGAACTTGGCTGGGTACTTTTTTCTAAAATTTCTAGGGTGGTTAGTCTAACACCGGTAGCTGATGCATAAGACTCTAACGAACCTCTTTTTCCAGTGCCTTCGTGTAGTCTACCATTTGGAATAATAGTGGTATGGCCTAATTCTCCAGCAAAACCATCGTGACCATAAATTAAATTTCCATTGGCAACGATACCGCTACCAACGCCTGTACCAAGGGTAATCATGATAAAATCTTTCATGCCCTGTGCAGCACCATACATCATTTCTCCAATAGCTGCTGCGTTGGCATCATTGGTTAATACTACAGGGATTTTAAATTTATCTTCCATCATGCGGGCCAGTGGAATGATACCCTTCCAAGGAAGGTTGGGGGCGTACTCAATGGTTCCTGTGTAAAAGTTTCCATTGGGTGCGCCCACTCCAATCCCTTTGATACGGCCTATACCGCCAACATTGTCAATTAATTTACTAAGCGCACTGTATAGGTCATCGATAAAGTCATTAACGTCAGTATGTTTACGTGTAGATATCTCACTAGAAAATAAAACGTTTCCTACGCGGTCTACAATACCAAATTTGGTACCCGTTCCACCAATGTCAATGCCTATTGCTAATGCCTCTAATGCGCTCGTATTATTTAACATGTTTGTTATTTCAATTTCGTTCAAACGATTCAATCCAATTAGTGACCACCACTAACCTGCGCATCAAAATCGATGCCTTGTGTTTTTAATACTGCTTTTTGCTTAAGTGCTAAATACGCTAAAAATAAGAATCCAGCAGCTGCTAATAAATATGATTTATGCATACCTACTGCAGACATATCTCCAATAGCACCTTGTAATGGAGGGATAATCGCACCCCCTAAAATCATCATAATTAAAAACGCAGATCCTTGGCTGGTATATTTTCCTAAACCACCTACGCTTAATGAAAAAATACAAGGCCACATTACAGAGCAGCATAATCCACCTGCCATAAATGCATAAACCGATACAATACCAGTAGCAAATACGCCCACAATCATGCATGTTGCAGCAAGTACCGATACAGCAAGTAATGTTTTAACAGGTTTTTCTTGACCATAGAAAAATGCAGCAAGTGCAACCGCAATAAATACAGCATAACCATATAAATCACTTACATCGTTGCCATACAATTGACTTACGCCTAGTACAACACCAAATGCAATAAATGGAACAACAATCATCATGATTGTTTTAAGCGTTCCTTTTAAATTAAATACGCTGATGGCACCTGTCCATCTTCCAATCATAAGGCTACCCCAATACAATGAAATGTATTTAGATATTTGACTTTCATCAAGTCCTAAGTCTGTTAAATAACCAGGTGTTTTTAATAAGGCACCAAAATTATTATCTATGGTAACTTCAACACCTACGTATACAAATATCCCAATCATACCATAAATTAACTGAGGGTATTTCATAGCGCCCCAGCCATCATTATTTTTGATGGCACTATTGTTTGAGTAAAATAAAATACCTACAACCGCCACTAATGAAATAAGTAGTAAAGTAAGTTTTGGAACTTCTGTTAATTGACCTATTACAATGATGGCGCCAATTAAAAGGGTCATCATTAGTAAGGAAGAAGATGCTTTGTTTGCTTTTTCAAAAGCCTCATCATTTTTACCGTCTGGTAAATTAGAGAAAGTAAAAAAAAGTGCAACTGCTGCAAAAACGCCAGCAACAATCATGTATAAAATATTAATGTTGGTAACCGTAACCACAGCTGCTTTACTATCTGCTGTGCCAAACAAGAAAAAGCTTACAATAATAGGTCCGAGTGTGGTACCTAATGAATTGATACTTCCGCCTAAGTTTAAACGATGAGAACCCGTAGCTGGATCACCTAATGAAATAGCAAAAGGTTGTGCAGCAGTTTGTTGCAATGAAAAACCAAGCGCCACTACAAAAAACGATGCTAAAATAGCAGGGAATGAATTCGCATTTGCAGAAGGAATAATTAACAATGCGCCTACCACCGAAATAAGTAATCCGTAAATAATCCCTTTTTTGTACCCAATTTTATTGAGTAAGTCTTTTCCTAAAACGTTGGAAAAAATAAACAAAATGAGAGAGCCAATAAAGTAAGCTCCATAAAACGCAGAACCAATCAATTGAGATTGAAACTGATTTAGGTTAAAATGTGTTTTACAGAAAGGGATAAAAATACTGTTCGATGCAGCAATAAATCCCCAAAAGAAAAATACCATCACAAGGGTTGCAAGTGCGCCGGTGTTGGTGGGTTGTTTAGGTTGGCTCATATCAATCGTTTAATTTGTTAGTAAGCTGTAAAATAATAATAAAATAGCTACCGAAAAAGTAAAACTAGAATTTGTGGGCTTAGAATTAGTTCTTACATTAGATGGTAAACCTATTTTTAGCGCTATGGAAGTGGTTCATGTCAGTGCAGAATGTTATCCGGTAGCCAAGGCAGGAGGCCTTGGAGATGTAGTAGGAGCACTCCCAAAATACCAAAATAAGGCAGGAATTTTTGCAAAAGTGGTGATGCCCATGTACCGCACTTCTTTTTTATATGCATCTGGTTGGGTGGTGGATTATAAGGCAAAAGCTTTTATGGGTGCCTGGGAATTTGAATATACCATCATTAAAGAAGCAACCAACAAGCTTGGGTTTGATTTATATTTAGTAGATATCCATGGTTTATTAGACCGTCAAAAAATTTATGGTTACCCCGATGACGCAGCGCGTTTTACTGCTTTTCAAATTGCGGTGGTACACTGGATTTCACATTGGAATCACCGTCCTTCGGTGGTGCATTGTCACGATTATCATGCAGGGCTCATTCCATTTATGATGCAGCATTGTTACGACTATCAAAATTTAAAAGAAGTGCCAACGTTGCTTACCATTCATAACGCACAATACCAGGGTTGGATGGGCTGGAATCAATCAGCGATGATACCAAGATGGGACTTGTCAAAAAAAGGATTACTGGATTGGGGTAATAGTATTAATCCGCTAGCTGCTGCCATTAAATGTGCTTCCAAAATTACAACGGTGAGCCCCAGCTATATGCTTGAACTCATGCATCATGCCAATGGACTAGAATCTTTATTTGCTTTAGAAAAAGACAAGTGTGTTGGTATCTTAAATGGTATTGATCATGATGTTTGGAATCCAGCAACGGATACAAATTTGGAAGGGATGTATACCGTTAAAACGGTGATGGAAGGAAAGCGAAAAAACAAAGAAAAAATTTGTAGCCAGTACGGGTTAGATGCATCGCGGCCGCTAATTGTTTTTATAGGAAGATTGGTTGGAGAAAAAGCTGCCGATGTTTTACCAGCAGCATTGTATAAAGCTATTGGAATCTATGGTACAAATGCTTCTTATATGATTTTAGGAAGTGGTGATCCTGCTGTTGAATCTGCACTAAGTAATTTAGCTTCTGCAAACAATAACATACTTAAAGTATATATCGGATACAACGAAATACTAAGTCATCAACTATATGCAGCTGCCGATTTTTTACTTATGCCATCAAGGGTAGAACCCTGTGGGTTAAATCAACTCTATGCCATGCGTTATGGAACCTTACCAATGGTTCGAAGCACGGGTGGACTGCAAGATACAGTAGTAGATATGGGCGATCAAGATGGATATGGTATTAGGTTTACGCATGCAAGTGAAGGTGATATTGTTGATTCGATTGGGCGTGCCATAGTGGTATTTGAAAATAAAACACATTTTTTATGGATGCGCCAGTATATGATGCAAATCAATCATAGCTGGGAACAAACCGTTGAGTCCTATACGCGTGTTTACAATTCAATGTAAATTTTATACTAAAAAATATAAGTATGAGTACGATTTCAAAATCTGTTTTAGCCGTTATTTTAGGAGGTGGCGCTGGTTCAAGATTGTTTCCATTAACGGTGAGTAGATCCAAGCCTGCCGTGCCTATTGCAGGTAAGTACCGACTTGTAGATATCCCTATTAGCAACTGTATTAATAGTCAGATTAACCGGATGTTTGTATTAACACAATTTAATTCGGCGTCTCTTAATAAGCATATTAAAAATACGTATCACTTTAGCGCCTTTAGTAGTGGCTTTGTAGACATATTAGCTGCCGAGCAAACACCTGATAATCCAGAATGGTTTCAGGGCACTGCAGACGCAGTTCGACAATCACTTCGTCATATTTCTAATTTAGATTTTGAATACATTTTAATTTTAAGTGGAGATCAACTCTATCAAATGGACTTTAGTGAAATGTGGCAAGCACATATTGATAAAGGTGCAGATATTTCAATTGCCACCATTCCTGTTGATAGCAGAGATGCACCCGAGTTTGGCATATTAAAAACAAATCAAGAAAATTTGATTACTTCTTTTATAGAAAAGCCAGCACCTGATGTATTACCCAATTGGACAAGTGATACCGGAGCAGCCAAGCAGGCCGTTGGTAAAAATTATTTGGCATCCATGGGTATTTATATTTTTAGTAGAAAAGCACTCTATCATTTGCTTAACGAAGTACACCCCAATGCCACCGATTTTGGTAAAGAAATTATGCCCCAGGCAATTGGTTCCTATAAAGTAGTGAGTTTTCAATACGATGGTTACTGGACGGATATTGGAAATATTTATTCATTCTTTGAAGCCAATATTGGACTCACCGATGATGTGCCGCAGTTTAATTTATTTGACAATGCAAAAACGGTTTATAGCCGCGCTCGCATGTTACCTCCTGCAAAAATTAGTGGTACAAAGCTTACTAAAAGTATCATCGCAGAAGGATCCATCATTCATGCGAGTACCATTGAACAATCTGTGGTGGGTATTCGTGCCAGAATAGGTAATGGAACCACCATTTCCAATGCCTATATAATGGGTAACGATTATTACGAAACCCTCGAGCAAATACATGAAAATTCCACCGCGGGCAAACCGCTCATTGGAATCGGAGATCGCTGCGTGATAGTATCTGCCATTATTGACAAAAACTGCCGTATAGGTAACGATGTTATCATAAAAGGAGGGAAACAGCTTGCTAATGCCGATCATCCTTTGTATGCCGTTAAAGATGGCATTGTGGTGGTTAAAAAAATGGCCATAATACCCGACGGTTTTGTGATTGGGTAGGTATTTGGATAGGTTTTTTACCTATTTTAGTGGATATGTATTTTTTACACATTTGCTAAATACGATTGCTATGTCAAATACTGCTTCTAATGCCACTCCTTTACAAGGAGCTAAGCCCAAACCTAGGTTAACGCTGGGCCAAATCTTTTTTATGAGTTTTGGTTTTTTGGGTATACAATTTGGATTTGCACTACAAAATGGCAATGCCAGTCGAATACTTCGATCTTTTGGTGCTGACGTGGATCAACTTCCTGCATTTTGGATTGTAGCACCGTTAATGGGGATGATTGTACAACCACTGATTGGACATTATAGTGATAGAACTTGGAATAAAATAGGAAGAAGAAAACCTTACTTTTTAGCAGGTGCTTTGCTTTCTTCTATTGCACTTTTATTTTTACCCAACGCCGGTGCCTTTGCATCAGTGGTTCCAGCACTTTGGATTGGTGCAGGAATGGTCATGATGATGGACGCTTCTTTTAATGTTGCAATGGAACCGTTTAGAGCACTTGTTGCAGATAATTTACCTGACGCACAAAGTACCAGCGGATTTGCTGTTCAAACATTTTTAATTGGGGTAGGAGCTGTTGCTGGATCTGAACTACCAGGTTGGTTGGCAAAGCTAGGATTCTCTCAAGAAGCAGGCCCATCGGGCGTTGCAGACAATATTAAATATGCATTTTATATTGGTGCGGTTGTTTTTATCATCGCTATTTTAGTAACGGTGTTTTTTTCTAAAGAATATGCACCTGCCGAATATGAAGCGTACCATGGTGTGCAATCGGAAGCAACAAAAAAAGCGGGCTTATCAGAAATCTTTGTTGATTTCAAAAAAATGCCTCGCACTATGAAACAACTAGGGCTTGTTCAGTTTTTTTCGTGGTTTGCACTTTTTAGTATGTGGGTTTTTACAACCGACGCTGTTGCAACACACGTATATAAATTAGCGGGAGATGATGTATTATCTGTGGCATACAATGAAGCAGGCAATAAAGTGGGTTCTGCATTTGGAACCTACAATTTAGTAGCCGCTATTTATGCGCTTTTCTTACCAGTCGTTGCTAAATTTTTAGGACGAAAGGGCACGCACGCATTTTCATTGTTTGCGGGTGGTATTGGACTAGTATCCATTTATTTTATTAAAGATCCAGCCATGCTTACCTATTCTATGATAGGCGTTGGGCTTGCTTGGGCTAGTATTTTAGCAATGCCGTATGTGATTTTATCCGGCTCTATTCCTGCTGGCAAACTAGGTATTTACATGGGTATTTTTAATTTCTTTATTACGCTACCACAAATTATCAATGGTATTTGTGGCGGTTGGATTGTGAAACATATTTACGGCGGGCAACCTATCTATGCCATTGTTTTAGCCGGATTTTTAATGCTTTGCGCATCGGTGAGTGTATTATTTGTGTACGATCCGGGCGCATCTAAATTAGCGCATAAATAATTTATTGAATTTTGAAAATTAAAGACATGAAAAAAGTTATTTCATTTGTATTGTTTGTTTGTCTTGTAACATTTGCAACAGCACAACAAGTTAGTTTGTATCCTACCAATTGGTTTGTTGGTATGAAATTAAATAAAGTGCAACTCTTGTTAAGAAGCACAGACGCTGGTTTTTCAAAAGCAACTTTTGAAGTTAAGTATCCTGGCGTTATACTCACTAAAAAACATGTTTTTACCAACGGTAAATATGTGGCACTTGATATTACCATAGCACCCACAGCAAAAGCGGGTACCGTAAAAATTAGCGCTACAAACGCTGGTAAAGTAACAGTGTATGATTGGGCACTATTGAATAGAAGAGAAGGAAATGGCACCAAGTTTGCCCAAGGTGTGCGTAGTGAAGACGCTATTTATTTAATTATGCCAGACCGTTTTAGCAACGCAGACAAAACCAATGATGCGTTTAAAGACTTACGCGATACGGTGTCTAATAACGCAAATGTACTACTTCGTCATGGGGGTGATTTAAAAGGGGTAGAAAATCATTTGAATTATATTAAGGAGCTTGGTATGACATCTATTTGGATGTGCCCTGTTATTGAAAATGACATGCCACAAAGTAAAGAAGCGCCAGGTTGGATGAGCGGTTACCATGGATATTGGTTTACCGATCATTACAAAATTGATAAGCGCTTTGGTGGTAATGAAGCTTATTTGTCTTTAGCGGATGCGATGCATAAAAATGGTTTAAAATTAATTCAGGATGCAGTCTACAATCATGTTGGTGATATGCATTGGATGCACCGTGATGCCCCGGATAAAGACTGGATCAATCAGTGGGACACCTATACCGGCAGCACACACAGAGAAGAAACTATTTACTCCAATAATGGTAGCGAAATTGATAAAAAGAAAATGTTAGATGGTTGGTTTGTGCCGCATTTGCCAGATGTAAATCAGCGCAATCCATATGTTGCCAATTATTTAATTCAGAATGCTATTTGGACAACCGAAACCTTTGGGGTGGATGGTTGGAGAGTAGATACCTATAAATATTGCGATGAAGCGTTTATGAACCGCGTAAATGATGCATTGTTATTAGCATATCCTAAGCTTACCATTTTTGGTGAAACCGTTTCAAGGTCGGTAGCTGGTACTGCTTATTTTACGCGCAATACCATGGATGTTCCATTCAAGCACAATGTAGAAGGGGTAACAGATTTTCCTGTGTATTATAGTTTTTTAGATGCCGTTAATCAGCCGTTTAGTTGGGACAATGGATTGTCTAAATTATATGTAACCTTATCGCAGGATATTTTATATAAAAATCCATTCAACAATTGTATTTTCTTAGACAATCATGATAACAACCGTTTTTTATCGATGGTTGGCGAAGACTACAATAAATTTAAAATGGGCATTGGACTGCTCTATACAACACGTGGTATTCCTCAGTTGTATTATGGAACAGAAATTTTAATGAAAAATTTCATGAATCCAAATGATGCGATGGTGCGTTTAAATTTTCCGGGTGGATTTCCGGGTGATGCAGTTAATAAATTTGAAGCGACTGGTAGAAACGCAAAAGAAAATGAGGCTTTCAATTTTGTAAAAACGATCACCAACTTTAGGAAAAATTCTTCAGCTTTAACATCCGGCAAAACAATACTATTTGTTCCTAAAGATGGTTACTTTGTTTATTTCAGAAAGTCTGCAAACCAAACAGTTATGTGTGTTGTAAATAGTAACGACAAAGCGCAAGATGTTCAATTTTCTGATTACGCAGAAATTACGGGTAGTTTTAAAGGTGGAAAAGAAGTGGTAACGGGCTATCAAGTAGGTACTCAATTTTCAATTCCAGCGAAGCAAATGTGGATTATAGAATTAAGTAAATAAAGGTTGTACCTTTCACAAAATTGATATTTTGGCAACGGCTACTCCTTTAAATACAACGCAAACAGCTGTTTGGGAATATTCATTATTTTCAGAAGCAGATGTGTGCAATTTTCAGGCAGGTACGCATTACCAACTCTATCATTTTTTTGGTAACAAGCAACTTGAGGTTAATGGAGTAGCAGGTACTTATTTTGCTGTGTGGGCTCCAAGTGCTACAGCAGTTTTTGTAACTGGAAATTTTAATAATTGGAATTTGTTATTGCACCCATTGTATGTGCGCCCAGATGCTTCAGGTATATGGGAAGGTTTTATTTCGGGGGTAGGTGCCGGAGAAATGTACAAATATCATATTCATGGATTTGAAGGCGTAAGGCTAAATAAAGCAGATCCGTTTGCGCATTACGCACAAAAAAGGCCTCAAACAGCTTCCATTACTTGGCAAACAAATTACCATTGGTCCGATAAAAGCTGGCTCAAAAATCGCAAACAAAAAAATGCATTAGACGCACCTATTTCTGTGTATGAAATGCATTTGGCGAGTTGGATGCGTCCTGTTCCCACCGATGAAGAAAGTTATAACACCTACGCGCAAATAGCGGAAAGGCTTGTGCCTTATGTGCTTGAAATGGGTTTTACCCATATCGAGCTCATGCCTGTGATGGAACATCCATTTGATGGCAGTTGGGGTTATCAGGGTACAGGATTTTTTGCGCCAACATCTAGGTTTGGAAACCCTCAAGATTTTGCAGCATTTGTAGACGCCTTTCATAACGCGGGTATTGGTGTTATTTTGGATTGGGTGCCTTCTCATTTCCCATACGATGCGCATGGGCTTTATTTATTTGATGGATCGCATACCTATGAGTATGCCGATATGCGCAAAGGTTTTCATCCCGATTGGAATTCTTATGTTTTTAATTATAAACGTGGTGAGGTTAAATCCTTTTTAATTAGCAGTGCGCGTTTTTGGATAGACGCTTTTCATATTGATGGACTCCGCGTAGATGCGGTGAGTTCTATGCTTCGTTTAGATTACAGTAGAAAAGAAGGTGAGTGGGAACCCAATGAAATGGGGGGTGATGGCAATTTAGAAGCCATTGCATTTATTAAAGATTTAAACGAAACGCTTTACCGCGATTTTCCGGATATACAAACGATTGCCGAAGAAGCCACAGACTGGCCGGGTATTAGTAAGCCTACTTTTATGGATGGCCTAGGTTTTGGTATGAAATGGATGATGGGATGGATGCATGATACCCTAAGTTATTTTAAAACGGACCCAATTATGCGGGCTGGGGTGCAGGATAAATTTTCTTTTAGTATGATGTACTATTACGACGAAAATTTTATGCTACCGCTTAGTCATGACGAAGTGGTGCACGGCAAAAGCCCCATGATTTATAAAATGCCTGGTGATGAGTGGCAAAAATTTGCCAACTTAAGACTCCTATATACCTATATGTTTATGCATCCGGGCGCAAAACTTTTATTTATGGGCAATGAGTTTGCGGCCACCACCGAATGGAATTATAAAACTGAACTTCCTTGGAATTTATTGCAGTTCCCAAGTCATAGTGGCATGAAATATTGTGTACAAAAATTAAATGAACTATACACATCGGAACCTGCATTACATGAACTTCAATTTGACACTGCAGGCTTTGAATGGGTAGACTTGGGGCATAGATCTGAGTCTGTAATGGCATTTAAAAGAAAAGGCAAAAATCCAGCACAAGATATTGTAGTAGTGATCAATGCAACACCTGTTGTTAGACATGATTGGAAAATAAGTGTAAAAGGAAAAACAAGTTGGCAGGAAATATTTAATAGTGATGCCATAAATTTTTGGGGTGCCGGCGTGGTCTATAATCCTTTGGTGCCATGCGTTTGCATCGACAAAGAAAATCAATGGCATGAACTTACATTGCAGTTGCCTGCATTAAGTGCGGTTGTTTTAAAATAATTAGTTGGCTACGGGTAGTTGCAAACAAAAAGTAGTTCCTTTTCCGGGCGCTGTATTTTTCACAAATAATTTTCCGTGGTGATAGCTTTCCATAATTCTTTTACTGAGTGGAAGACCAAGTCCCCAACCTCTTTTTTTAGTGGTAAAGCCAGGTTCAAAAACTTGATGGGCAGTTTGGCTATCCATGCCTTTGCCCGTATCAGAAATTAAAATATGAACTTGCTTATTATGAACAGAAGCTTCAATGGTAATTTTCCCAGCACCTTCTGTAGCGTCAAGCGCATTTTTAATAATGTTTTCTAAAACCCAATCAAATAATGGAACCGAAAGTAGTACAAATACTGCTTCAGGTACATGACATTCAAATATCACTTGTTTGCTCGACCTAAGTTTCATGTAAGCAACCATGCGTTCAATTTCTATAAATGGATTGTTACGCGTTAAAACAGGAGCGCTACCTATTTTTCCGAAACGATCAGAAATAAGTTGTAACCGCTCTACATCTTTTTCAATTTCAAAAACAATGGGATCTTTGATTTCTTTTTCTTTTAATAATGCAATCCATCCTTGCAAGCTAGAAACCGGTGTGCCCAATTGATGGGCAGTTTCTTTGGCCATGCCAAGCCATAATTTATCCTGTTCATTTTTATAGCGGGTGCGCATTGCACCAATGGCAACTAAAATAAATAAGGCAATTATCAGCAACTGAATATACGGGTACCATTCCACCTCTTTTAGGAGTTTGCTAGGTCCGTAGTAATAGTGGTTAGCTAAATAGGGGGAGTCGCTAATCACTAGTACAATAGGCGATTTGCAAAAACTTTTAAAGTCTTCTAAAGTTTTTGCAAGGTACTGGCTATCTGCTGCAATACTAGCTGTGTCTAGGTTTAGGGTGTTGCCTGTTGGGGCGCCATTTTCATTGGTTTCAATGATGGGGATGTCTTGATTATTGGCGCTAATTTGAGTAGCTAGATTTAGGTTGCTACTATCTTTGCTACTTAATATAGTTTGTTGCGCTTCTATCCATTCGCTTACATATTTTCTTTCAGTGTTTGCAATTTTACCGGCAACATAGCTCGAATAAAATATGGTAGCGCAAACAAAAAGTATGGCTATAAAAAAAAGGAAACCCGACCACCTAAATTTTTTCATGGTCAATTAAAACAAGCCGCCTTTTTTTAAACTTGTATTTCCTTCTCCTATTTTAAAACCGTTATTGTAAATTTCTATTTTGTAATTACCCATTTGGAAAGCCGCTGCTTGTTTCCAATCAAAGCTAACTTGGCTTGATTTACCTTGTTCATAATTTACGCTCACTTTGTTGGTATAATTTTTATTGCCTTCCTCTCTGGTATTGAATGAAGCGCCTTCTGAAATAGCTTTACCATCTGGGCCTGTAACACATACGTATATGTCTTTGTTACCGGTAGCAGCAATTCTATTAGGGTCTAGTGTAAATGAAATACGTATAAGATCCGCACGTTTAGCAGAGGTTGTTTCTTTTGCTGATCCGTTACTTTTAACATTTAACGCAGCAATACCAATATTTGAAGCATGAAGCGTAGAAGCAACGTCTACTTTTTCGTCGAGCTCTTTTTTAGTTTCTGATAAGTTTTGCTCTAAATTTTGTTTATCGTTGGTGAGTTGAGATTTTTCGGTATTTAATTGTTCGTTGGCAACCGTTAATTGTTTGTTTTCGCCTTTTAATTTTTCTATTTCAGCAAATAAGCCTTCTACTTTTCCGTTCAATTCTAAAATCATTTTTCGTGCCAAAGAAAGGTCTGCATCTGTCGCATTTTTATTTTTAATGATAGCACTAATATTTGTTTTTAATTTCTGAATTTCATTGCCTCTTTCTGCAAGCGCACCTTGTAATTGGCTGTTATTAAGTGTTAGAGAGTCAGCTTTAGCAGAAACAAGGTCGTATGCTTCCTGAATGGCGCCTCTGCTACTGTCTACAAACTGGATTTTAGTTTCCATAAGCGTAACTGTGTCTTTATGCTGATTATTGGAGTATAAAAAATACACCCAACTACCCACAAGGCTAAAAACTAGAAATATGATAATTCCTTTATTGTTGCTGCTGTTGCCGTTATTTGTTGACATAATGTTTGTTTTGTTGCAAATTATATAAAATCGCTTGAAACAACAATAGATTTAGCATTTTGATAAGTTTTTCTAGCATCTTTGCAGTATGTCTGCCGAAAAAATCATAGCCGATTGGAAAAAAGGGAATTTCAAGCCTATTTATTGGCTGGAGGGGGAAGAGCCTTTTTTTATTGATCAATTGGTGAACTATGCTGAGCATAAAATTTTACCGGAGGCAGAAGCAAGTTTTAACCTTTCCATATTTTATGGAAAAGACGCCGAATGGTCGTCTGTGGTAAATGCTTGTATGCGCTATCCCATGTTTGCCGAAAAGCAGGTGGTTATTTTAAAAGAAGCGCAGCAAATGCGTGACATTGAAAAATTAGAATCCTACATCGACAAACCATTGGCCTCTACCATTTTTGTGGTAAGCTACAAAGAAAAAAAGGTAGATGGCCGTTCTAAATTAGCCAAAACCTTAAAGTCAAAAGGAGAGATGCTATCTACAAAAAAAATGTATGATAGTCAGTTGCCAGAATGGGTGAATCAAATGGTGGCTTCACATAAATTAACCATTGCACCCAAGGCGCTTCATTTACTCGTGGATCATATAGGCAATGATTTAAGTAGACTTCAAAATGAGGTTGAAAAGTTGGCCGTGAATTTAGCGGGGCGAAAAAATATAACAGAAGACGACATTGAAAAATACATAGGGGTTAGTAAAGATTTTAATGTTTTTGAACTTCAAGATGCACTTGGAAAAAGAGACCTTGCTAAAACCATTCGAATCATACATTATTTTGAGGCCAATCCAAAAGCGGCGCCCATTCAAATGATACTGCCGGCCCTTTATAATTATTTTAGTAAAGTATTTATGCTGTATAGCTTGCCAAGCATTACAGAACAGTCTGCTGCAGCTGCACTTGGGGTTAATCCATTTTTTGTAAAAGAATATATTGCTACTGCCCGCCGTTATAATTATGAGGGAATAGAAAAAGTATTATTACTACTACATCAATACAATTTAAGAAGTATTGGTGTGCATGATGCAGGAACATCTGATGCCGGCTTGTTAAAAGAATTAGCCGTTAAAATGATTGCTTAAATAGTGTCTTGTAATAAAGTAGTCGCTTTCTTTTTGTCTTGTAAAAGCTGCGCTTTTAAACCTTCCAATCCTTCAAATTTCACCTCGCCTCTTAAATAATAATAGAGCTCTACATTTACTTGTGAGCCATAAATATCTGCGTCAAAATCAAAAATATTTACTTCTACCACTCTTTTTTTCCCATCAATGGTGGGTCTTACGCCAATATTCATCATACCATCATATACCTGGTTTGCATCATTGATAGTAACGCGAACGGCATATACGCCATCACTTGGAATGAGTTTTTCTTCGGAAGCAATATGCAAGTTGGCTGTTGGGTAGCCAATGGTTCGACCTAGTTTATTTCCTTCTACCACAAGTCCATCAAAAAAATAAGGATGGCCTAAAAAAGTATTGGCGGTTTCAATATCGTGTATGGCAATGGAAGCTCTAATTTTTGTAGAACTCACCACAGATTCCTGTAATACCTGTTCGGATATTTCATTTACCACAAATCCATGTTGTTTGCCCACTTGTTCTAATAACTGAAAATCACCAATCCTGCCTTTTCCAAAACGGTGGTCGTATCCAATAACAACCGTATGCGGTTTAAAATAAGCGACAATAAAATCTGTGATATAAGCTTCGGCGCTAAGGTTAGAAAAATGATGGTCAAAAGGCACCACAACCAAATGATCGATACCCGCTTTTTCAAGTAAACTTATTTTTTCTTGCAGTGTGGTAAGTAGTTTAACGTCGCCAGGTACCGATGAAACAATTTTGCGCGGATGGGGGTGAAAAGTAATAATGACTGTTTCGCCATTGACCGCTGTAGCCGTTTCTTTAAGTTGTTCTATGATTTTTTGATGTCCCTTGTGCACCCCATCAAAAGTGCCAATAGTGAGTACTGCATTTCTAAAAGCAGGGAGTGAGGGGGCTAGTTCGTAGTGGACTTTCATAATAAGCGGCAAAAATAAGCGGAAAATCCAATCTTAAGTCATTTGCGGCCATACTCTTTCTGTCTTTTGCTTACCTTTGTAGCAGTTACCGGTTTTGTTCATATTTATTATATACCAATGTCTTTATACGCTAAACGAGGTGTTTCGGCTCAGAAGGAAGAAGTACATGCTGCTATTCAAAAGCTAGATCAAGGGCTGTACCCACATGCATTTTGTAAAATGTATCCCGATTATTTGATGGGTGATGACGCTTTTGTTAATATCATGCACGCAGACGGGGCTGGAACTAAAAGTATTTTAGCGTATTTATATTGGAAAGAAACGGGAGATGTATCTGTGTGGGAAGGTATCGCTATTGATGCCGTTGCCATGAATTTAGATGATTTGCTTTGTGTGGGTGTAACGGATAATATTTTGTTTTCTTCTACCATAGACAGAAATAAAAAAGTAATTCCGGGCAGTGTTTTAGAGGCTGTTATTAATGGCACACAATCTTTTTTTGATACACTAGCTAGTTATGGCGTTTTGGTACATTATTTAGGTGGCGAAACGGCTGATGTGGGTGATGTAGTAAGAACCATTGCAGTAAATGGTACGATGCAAAGTAGATGGCCAAAATCAAAACTAATTACCAACCAAAACATCGCTGCTGGTGATGTGATTGTTGGTTTTGCAAGTTCGGGCAAGGCGTCTTATGAAAAGGAATACAACAGTGGACTTGGCAGTAACGGTTTAACAAGTGCAAGACATGATGTACTTAGTAGTTACTACGGCGAAAAGTATCCAGAAACATTTGAGCCAACACTTGATAAAGAAGTTGTGTACTTAGGAAAAAATAAAATGACGGATACCCTTGCTATAGAAGGGTTTGCGGATCCTATTTCGATTGGCAAATTATTGTTAAGTCCTACTAGAACCTATGCGCCACTTGTAAAAAAGATATTGGATTCGCATTTTAGTGATATCCATGGCATGATACATTGCAGTGGTGGCGGACAAACCAAGTGCATGAAATATTTGCCAACTACTTTAAAAGTTATCAAAGACAATTTGTTTACACCGGCGCCCATCTTTAATTTGATTCAGGAAAATGCGGGGTCTGATAATAGAGAAATGTATCAGGTGTTTAACATGGGTCACCGCTTAGAAATTTTTACCAATCAAAAAACAGCGGGTGCGCTAATAGCCATTGCTGCCGAATTTAATATTGAAGCTCAAATTGTGGGCCGTGTAGAAGCAGCGGCTCAATCTAGTTTACACTTACATACATCAACAGGTATTATCGATTTTGAATATTAAAATATTTTTATGTCAGAAACAGTCGTATCCATACAGCAGGCTAAAATTTATCAAGGCAATAATTTAATATTGGACGATGTAAATTTTACCGTGCAAAAAGGTGAGTTTGTATACCTCGTTGGAAAAACAGGAACCGGTAAAAGTAGTTTGCTAAAAACGCTTTATGGTGAGCTTGCTTTACAGCACGGAACTGGCTCTGTGGTTGGGTTTGACTTAAAAGACATGGACTGGAAAAAAGTTCCATTTTTACGCCGAAATTTAGGCGTTATTTTCCAAGATTTTCAATTGTTAACGGATCGTAATGTGCATGAAAATTTGCGCTTTGTACTCCAAGCAACAGGTTGGCAAGACGAGCGTTTAATTGAAGAAAAAATCAATGACGTATTAGATAAAGTAGGTCTTAAAAGTAAGGGCTTTAAAATGCCATTTGAAATGAGTGGTGGCGAGCAACAACGTGTAGACATTGCTAGAGCACTACTTAACTCACCTAAATTGATTTTAGCCGATGAGCCTACTGGAAATTTAGATCCTGAAACCAGTGATGAGATCATGCAACTGCTCATTCAAATTGCAAAAGATTACGGCACTGCTGTTATTATGGCTACCCATGATTTTATTGTAATTAATAGATACCCATCTCGTATTTTAAAAACAGAAGGTGGTAAAGTGCTCGATAGCGGCCCGCTATAATGTTTTTATTTCCCCCAAATGATGGTGGCAAATTCGGTGGTTAATGCCGTGTTGGATTTTTCGGTGGCTATCGCCTTTTTTCTTGTTTCAATTTCCTCCTCCGAAAATGGATGGTGGTAAAGCTGAATAATTATTTCCTGAAACACACTTGCAGAAGATCCTTGATGATAACATGGCGCAAATGGGCTGTTATTTGGTTTGCTATTTGTTAGGCAGTGTCTTCCCATTTTAATTCCTTCTAATAAGGCTTCGTCGGGTCCAGATTTTATAAATGAGGGCTGTAGAATTATTTGTGCCTTTTCAATCATATCGTTATGCTCTGGCGCTGATGGATTTGCTACAATGCAAGTGTGTGGCTGCTTGTGGGCTAGATCAACCAAAGCTGGGGCAGGGTTTTTGCCTGTAATTACAAAAGGCACTGTAAGGTTGTGAAATACGTGTGTTAAAAGCCAAACTGCTGTCTTATGCGTTGCCGCGTCTGCTAGGTTGCCCTGAAATAAACAGTAGTTGCCAAGCCCTGTTTTACTAGTGATGGCATTGTTGTTATTAAACAGGTCCAGCGTTACGATGTTCCCGCCAAGAAAAATATTTTCTAAACTTGATTGATCAGTTAATGATGGTACAATCCATTGTACCCTTGGGTTTAGTTTTTTGAGTATTTTTTTTGAAAGCAACGCCTCTCTTTGATAATACATTTTTTTTAATGGCGCACTCGTCCGCTCTTGGAGGTACCCAAAATACCCGGGTGCAAAAGTGAGTAAGCGCACCCATATTTTTTTGTTAGCCAGTACTTTTGATAAAGCCAAGCTGCAGGGGCCCAATCCTTCAATTAGGATGGGGTAGTTGTTTTTTGCCAGGTCATTTATTAGCTGCTCGTTTTGATATTGGGCCGCCGCGTATGGGATAGAAAATGAAAAGTTTCGGTGTCCTTTGTTGATGGGGTAGGTTGTAGTGGAGGCGCAAATTTTTGAAAGTTCCGGATCAACGTTTGGATCTAGTGCGCCTTCTTCACTAAAAGTATATAGGTGCACGTCAATACCCACCGCACAAAGCCCCTCTATAAGCCAGTAGGTTTGCTGTGCATCGCCAGGTGTGTTACTGCAGGGTATTTGGCCGGATATGATATTGATGCTTCTATGCATAGGGGTATTAAGGTACAACAAGCGCTGTCATTGATTGTTCATTAAAAGGGCCAAAAACACCCTATTTGTATTGACAAACGGGCCTTTTTACATGCCCGTTTCTAACTTATTTTTCCACTAAACTTGCCTCATTTTTTACTCTATCAAAAGCTTATAATATATTGATAAACATTAATTTAAAACTATATTATTGTAAATTAATTGCATCCTATTAATACTTCTCCACGTCTTATTCACAGTGCTACAATTTTTACGATTATTTCTACCTGTTTTAATGTAAGTTCGCGGGTATTAAAAGAATAGAAAAGTGAGATTAAAATCGTTAGAAATCAAAGGGTTCAAAAGTTTTGCTGATAAAACAGTGATAACATTTGACGAAGGTATCACTGGGATTATTGGGCCCAATGGTTGTGGTAAAAGTAACATTATCGATAGCATTAGATGGGTTATTGGAGAGCAAAAAATATCAGCGCTCAGAAGTGAAAACCTCGACGCGCTCGTTTTTAATGGTAGTAAAACAAGAAGTGCGAGTGGACTCGCCGAAGTAAGTTTGACTTTTGAAAACACAAAAAATTTACTTCCTACCGAGTTTAGCACGGTAACCGTTACCCGCCGATTTTATAAAAATGGAGAGAGTGAATACCGCCTCAATGATGTTAGCTGTAGGTTAAAAGACATCCATAATTTGTTTTTGGATACGGGTGTGAGTACCGATAGTTATGCCATTATCGAACTAGGTATGGTGGATGACATTATCAAGGATAAGGAAAACAGTCGCCGAAGAATGCTGGAGCAAGCGGCTGGTATTACCATTTACAAAACCAGAAAAAAAGAAGCTAAAAATAAATTAGACGCTACCGAGCAAGATTTAGCGCGGATTGAAGATTTGTTGTTTGAAATCAACAACCAATTAAAGACCCTCGAAAATCAGGCTAAAAAAGCGGAAAAATATTTTGAAATAAAGGGTGAGTTTAGAGAAGTATCTATAGAGCTTGCTAAAGCTGCGCTCGAAGGCTTTAACATCACCTACAAAGAGCTTAATGAACAACAAGACCGAGAGGTTAACAAGCGCGTACAATTAGAAGCAGAGATTGCTGTTGAAGAAGCGGCGCTTGAACAGGAGAAAGTTGGCTTTATCGAAAAAGAGCGTGCCCTTCAAAGCATGCAACAAGCTTTTAACGATTTATTGCAAAATTTACGTGGCAAAGAAAACGATAAAAACTTAGCCACACAAAAGCTACATTACCTCAAAGAAAAAGAAACCAATTTAAAAGAGTTTTTAGATAAGGCAACAGGCCAAGTAAAAACCATTGGTGATTCTATCGAATACACACAAATGCAGGTTGGTGAAGAAGAAGCAAAATTAGCGGAGTTGCAAGACGCCGTTGAAAATGCAAAACTTGACATCGAAAACAAACGCCGCAATTTTGATGAGCGCAGATCTGGTGTAGATGTTTTGAGAGGTCAGTTCCAACAAATTCAGCGTAACCAGTTTGATGCCGAAAAAAAGGTAGCAGTTGCAGATACTTCTATTCAAAACTTACAACGTGCACAAACACAGTTAACCGATGAGCAAACACAACGTGCACAGCAGTTAACGCAGTTACAAGAAGTACTTGTAGAAAAAGAAGAAACTTTAGTAGACAAGCGCAATGCTTTAGCGGACTTACAAGCGCACCAAGAAAAAACGAAGTCTAGTATTTTTGAAACGCAGCAAGCGCTTGAATTGCTTCGTTCTGAACTAGCCGAAGAGAATAGAAAATTAGACGCTAAGCGTAACGAATACAACCTACTTAAAAGTTTAATGGACTCGATGGAAGGTTATCCTGAGAGTATTAAATTCTTACACAACAATCCAGATTGGAACCATTCGGCCCCTATACTTTCTGACATCATTTATGTAAAGGAAGAATTTAGAGCAGCCGTTGAAAACGTGTTGGAGCCTTACCTAAACTATTACGTTGTAAATAATTTACAAGAAGGGTTGCAAGCGGTTCATTTATTGGACGCCCATCAAAAAGGGAAGGCCAACTTTTTTATGTTGGACAAGTTTGCCGATTTTAGATCAGAAAGTTCACAACCAGCTGGCACATTTGCTGCACTTGATGTAGTAGAAGTGGACGAGCAATATAAAAAATTAGCACAGTACCTTTTATCCAATGTATACATCGCCGAAAATGAAGAGGCTATCAATAATAGCAATGGCGCCATCGTACTTGAAAAAACGGGTAAATTTGTAAAAGGTAAATACACATTAACCGGTGGTAGTGTTGGTTTATTTGAAGGTAAAAAAATTGGTCGTGCTAAAAACCTAGAAAAATTAGCAGAAGATATCATTGATCAGGAGTCTGTGGTTAATTTATTAAAATCAGATATTCAGTTCAAGCACAATGAAGTGATTGCTTTTAATGATCAATTAAAAGAAGTTAGCATCAAGCAAACAGAAGCTGATATTAACCAGTTTACCAATGAAGTTTTTGCGTCTAAAAATAGAATTGAAAATTTACAATCTGCTAGTTTAACCGCTACCGACCGTTTAGCTGATATTGAAGCACGTTTAGCGGATGAGCATGATGCAATTTCAGAAACGCGGAGTGCATTAATTCAGCTCAATCAAGATTTACAAGCAACAGCTTCAGAGGTTAGTTTAGTAGAGCAGGATTATCAATTGGCTGAACAGGCCTACAACGAAGCTTCTGTTGCTTACAACGAAACCAACATTACGTTTACACGTCAGCAAAGTAAGATCACGACACTCAAGCAAGAATTGTTATTCAAAGAAAATCAATTAAGCGAATTGATTGCGCAAATTGATTCTAATACTTCTCAGTTATCTGAAGCTTCTACCGATATCGCCGAAGGTGCTGCTACACTAGCGGCATCTGAATCACTATTAGTGGAGCTGATGCAACAAAAAGAAATAGAAGAGCAAAAATTAAATGAAGCAGATCAGGCTTACTATAACTTACGAAATGCACTTCAAGAAAAAGAAAGTGAACTTCGTTTAAAGTCTAAGAGTAAGGAAATGATTGATCATTTAGTTACAGAAATCAAAGACAAATTAAACAACTTAAAACTACAATTAGCGGGCATGAAAGAGCGCCTGAGTGTAGAGTTTAAAGTTGAGCTAGATGATATTTTAGATCAGCCGCGTGTAACAGAAACACCGCTTGAAGAACTTCAAAATACTTCTGAGCGTATGCGAAAGCGCCTCGAAAATATGGGTGAAATAAATCCTACAGCCATCGAAGCCTATACAGAAATGCGCAAGCGTTATGATTTTATTTTAGAGCAAAAGAATGACCTTGTTTCGGCAAAAGAATCTTTACTTCAAACCATTCAGGAAGTGGAAGCAACCGCTAACCAACAATTCCTAGAAACCTTCAATAAAGTAAGAGAAAACTTCCAAAAAGTATTTAAAGCTTTATTTACCGAAGAAGATACCGCCGACATGGTACTTGTGGATCCTTCCAACTTGGCAGATACGGGTATTGATATTGTGGCGAAGCCTAAGGGTAAACGTCCATCATCTATTACACAGCTTAGTGGAGGAGAAAAAACTTTAACGGCAACTGCATTATTATTTGCTATCTATTTAATTAAGCCAGCACCATTCTGTATTTTGGATGAGGTGGATGCGCCATTAGATGATGCCAACGTAGGTAAGTTTACACAAATGATTAAGAAATTTAGCGACAACTCACAGTTTATTATTGTAACACACAATAAGCAAACCATGGGTGCGGTAGATGTAATTTATGGTGTAACGATGCAAGAGCCAGGTGTAAGTAAACTTGTACCTGTAGACTTTAGAAGCCTTACTAATTAAAGCGGTTGATAAGGTCGGTTTTCATACTCTACTTAATTTGTTTTGGGTGTTATATATTATTTACACGCCAACCAGATTATTTTGATGGAGAAAAAGCGCCCGCAACCATACAAAACGTATACGATTCGGTGGTTAAGCAAACCATCCCTGCTGCTGTATATCAAGCTGGAGGTACCTGGCACCACACCGATGCACGATATTTTTTGAGGTCTGTTGAGCTTGGGCAAAGAGTGACTGTTATTTACGAAACCGCAACGCCCGAAACGGCTGCTGTATATACCTTTTGGGGTTATTGGATTGGATGGGGTGAACTCTTATTTTCGGTAATCGGTTATGTGCTACTACTTCAAATTGCATACGCAGTTACCACCCATCCAAATGCACAATCTTTTCAAGATCAACTCAGTTACGCCCCCGAAAAAAAACGCAAATACAACGACTAAATTTTTTTTATGAATCCGCTCGCTTCTAGCTTTTTACAACTGGTAACCATCATGGATGAATTAAGGGAGCAGTGTCCTTGGGATAAAAAGCAAACCATTGATACGCTAAGGTCCATGACTATCGAGGAAACCTATGAGCTAGCAGATGCTATTACGAGCAAAGATTGGAATGGTATTAGAGAAGAATTGGGCGATGTGCTGCTGCATATTTTATTTTATGCACGTATTGGAAAAGAAGAAAATAAGTTCCAGTTACAAGAAGTAATTGATGGCATTGCAAAAAAATTAATTGACAGGCACCCACATATTTACGGCGATGTAAAAGTGGAGAACGAAGAAGACGTTAAACGTAACTGGGAAAAATTAAAATTAAAAGAAGGGAAAACATCTGTGCTAAGTGGTGTGCCCGTATCCTTACCTGCACTTGTAAAAGCAACGCGGATGCAAGTAAAAGCAAAGCAGGTAGGCTTTGAATGGAAAGAAACAGCTGAGGTGTGGGGTAAAGTAGAAGAGGAGATGACAGAGCTTAAAGAAGCAGTTGCCAGTAGCGATATTTCAAAAATAGAAGACGAGTTTGGTGATGTGCTTTTTAGTTTGGTAAACTATGCGCGTTTTGTGGGTGTAGATCCAGAATCGGCGCTCGAAAAAACAAACTTAAAATTTAGAACCCGCTTTATGTATATGGAAGCGCAGGCCACTGCCCAGGGTAAAAGTATAGGGGATATGACTTTACAGGAAATGGATGTTCTTTGGAACGAAGCCAAAACCATATAAATCCAAATTTCTATTTTCTTTTCGCTTGCTGTGTAGCAACCCATTTTTCAAAGGCATCTAGCGAATAGCTACTCAAGTTATCTTCTTTAGTTACACCCGCTTTTTGAGCCACTAAAACGCCGTATTTACAATCTTCAAAGCCTTCTATGGCATGTGCATCCGGATTAATGGAAATAAGTAGGCCTTTGTCAAGTGCTTTTCCAATCATGCGCCAATCAATATCTAACCTGCGTGGATGCGCGTTTAATTCAATTACTACGTTGTTCGCTGCGCAGGCGTCAATAATTTTTTGATGATCAACGGGGTATCCCTTTCGGCTCAATAATAATCTTCCGGTTAAATGACCTAAAATATTGGTGTATGGGTTTTCTATGGCGGTAATAAGCCGTTGCATAGCTTTTTCTTCCTGCATTTTTAAATTTGAATGCACCGATGCAATAATTAAATCAAAATTTTGAAGGATAGCGGGCGCATAATCGAGGTTCCCATCATTTAAAATATCACTCTCAATGCTTTTAAATATTTTAAAAGGCGCTAGCCCTGCGTTTAACTGATCTATTTCTTTGTGCTGCGCAAGTATGCGGTCTTCTTGTAATCCGCTTGCATAAAATGCCGATTTAGAGTGATCGCTAATCACTAAATATTCAAGCCCTTTTGCTTTTGCAGCTGTAGCCATTTCTAAAAGCGTGTTAGAGCCATCGCTCCATTTACTATGGCTATGAATAATGCCCTTGATATCGGAGGCAACAATAACGGTAGGAAGGCCCTTTCTAGTCGCTGTTTCAATAACCTGAGCGTCTTCTCTTACATAAGGCTCGATATAAGGGATATTGGCTGCTGCAAAGATGTCCTTTTCTGAAATATAGCTTTGTAAAAGCCCTCCGGGCACCAATTCGTTTATTTTTTCTAAAAAACTTGGGGCACAGCTTGTTTTAAAAAGGGTTGCTACTAAATTTTTAGTGTCTACGATATGAAAACCGAGGGTACTATTTTCTTGTGAGGTAACTTCTAAATAATTTGGGGTACTGGACTGGATTTCGAAATTATTTTCTTCAAAAAAACTTTCTAGAGGGGCTAATTCTTGGTCCGTAACCCACTCCAAAATGGTAATGATCTCCTGTTGCTGCCTAAAAGCACCGGTTACAAAAAAGCTAGATTCATTAAAATATTCGGTCCATTTTTGTTGCAAGAGTTCCACCACAGGTTCCATTTGTGCGTATAAAAAATTGCCCTGTGCGTTTAAATAAAATTCGATAGACGCTTTAATGTTGCCCTGCGTTTTTTCGCCAAAGCCTTTATATAACGTAAGTCGATTTTCTTCGCAAGCATAGAGTAGTTCACCAAGTGTTTCAATTTCTAATTCTTTCCAAATGGTGCCAATTTTTTTTGGACCAATTCCTTTTATGCGCAACATCTCTAAAATACCTGCTGGCGTTTTTTGAATGAAGTCGTCTAAAATTTCGAGCCGACCTGTTTCTAATTGCTCAATAATTTTTTTCCCAGTTGTTGCACCAATACCACGCCCCGAAAAAATGGTTTGCGGATCTAGGGTAGACAATTCTGTTTCTAGTTTGTCTATCGTGAAAGCTGCGCTGGCATAGGATTTGGCCTTAAAGGCGTCGTCACCATGGATGTCCATTAGTTTGGAGAGGAGGGAGAAATTATCTGCAATCGCTTCGTTGGTCATGGGTATGAAATTGGGTCTCAATATAACACAAAAAAAAGTCCCGCATGAATGCGGGACTTCTAAATCTATTTTAGCTAAAGCTAATCTAAGATTACTTCTTTTTAGCGGCTTTCTTAGGAGCAGCTTTTTTAGCAGCCTTCTTAGGAGCAGCTTTCTTAGCAGCTTTCTTAGGAGCAGCTTTCTTAGCAGCTTTCTTAGGAGCAGCTTTCTTAGCAGCTTTCTTAGGAGCAGCTTTTTTAGCAGCTTTCTTAGGAGCAGCTTTTTTAGCAGCTTTCTTAGGAGCAGCTTTCTTAGCAGCTTTTTTAGGAGCAGCAGCCTTTTTAGGGGCAGCTTTCTTAGCAGCTTTTTTTGCAGTTGCCATGTTTTTTTGATTTAATGGTTAGTAAATAATACATTAAAAGTAAAAAATTATTTCAAACTACAAAAAAATATTTTTTTAAGCTGTTTGAGTTGGGGTAGCAACAGAGACAGTTGTTCTGTCATTTCTGCCTTTTTTATACTCTACTACGCCGTCTTTTAACGCGAATAAAGTAAAGTCTAAACCAACACCAACGTTTTTACCAGGATGGTATTGCGTACCTCTCTGGCGAATAATGATATTGCCTGCGATGGCTGGTTGGCCACCATAAATCTTAACGCCCAAACGCTTACTTTGTGAGTCGCGGCCGTTCTTTACACTACCTTCACCTTTTTTGTGTGCCATGGTATAATTCTATTTTAAATTAAGCGATGCTTTCTATCTTAATACGCGTATAATGCGTTCTGTGACCGTGCTTCTTGCGGAAGCCCTTTCTTCTTTTCATTTTAAAGGCGATCACTTTTTCACCTTGTACTAGGTCGCTGAGAATTTCTGCTTTAACGACTGCTTTAACGGCACTGCCTAGGGCAATTTTACCGTCATTATCAACCATTAATACATCAGAGAACTCAACTTTGTCTCCGGTTTTACCTTGCAGGTGAGGTACGTACAAGCTCTGTCCTGCTTGTACTTTAAATTGTTGACCTGCGATTTTTACAACTGCTAACATAGCTATCCAAAATTAGGACGGCAAAGGTAGGGTTTTGAAGCGAAAATCATATAAAATTCTGCTTCTTATTGTGAAAAAATGCTAAATCATTGATTTTCAATGTATTAATATCTTAACAATTACAAATAAATCCGAAGCCTACAATTCTCTATTTTTGCCAGGTCTAACACCCGTAGGTCAATCAATGAATCTAAAATCATTACTCGCTAAGCCCTTTGCACTTTATATAGCCAACAAGGTTAAAAAAGAGGCGCAGCAGGCTGTTGGGGACCAAACTTCCATTTTTAAGGCATTATTAAAAGTGGGCAAAGTTACCCAGTTTGGTAAAGACCATGGTTTGGACACTGTGCAAGACTACCAAGGGTTTAAAAAAGCGGTTCCCATTAGAGATTACGAGCAGTTTGTACCTTATATAAATATGGTTAAAGAAGGTAAACACAATATATTATGGAAGGGCCTTCCCATTTATTTTGCTAAAACAAGTGGTACCACCAGTGGTGTAAAATATATTCCCATTACCAAAGACTCTATTGATAACCATATTAACACCGCCCGTAACGCGCTACTTTGTTATATGGCCGAAACTGGGAATACAGGTTTTGCCTCAGGTAAATTGATATTCTTAAGTGGCTCTCCGGTATTAGAAAGAGTGGGAGGTATTGCAACCGGACGGTTAAGTGGCATTGTGAACCATCACGTGCCGGCGTATTTACGTTCCAATCAATTACCTAGTTACGAAACCAATTGCATAGAAGATTGGGAGCAAAAATTAGATGCGATTGTAGCAGAAACCGTGGATCAGGACATGACACTTATTAGTGGCATACCACCATGGATGCAAATGTATTTTGATAAATTAGAAGTCACTACCGGAAAAAAAGTAGGCGAACTGTTTCCTAATTTTAATGTGATGGTTCAAGGGGGTGTCAATTTTGAACCCTACAAAGCAAAATTATTTGAAAGCATTGGTCGGAAAATTGACACCGTAGAACTCTTTCCATCAAGTGAAGGATTTTTTGCTTTTCAAAATGCTCAATACGAACCTGGCTTATTATTAAACACCAACAGTGGTATATTTTTTGAATTTATTCCGGCTAACGAAATTTTTGATGAAAACCCTACAAGGCTTTGTTTGAGCGAGGTAGAGCTGGGTAAAAATTATGCGCTCATCATTAATAGCAATGCAGGACTATGGGGTTATAATATTGGCGACACCATAAAATTTGTAAGTATTGACCCGTACAAAATTGTAGTAACTGGCCGTATCAAACATTTTATTTCTGCATTTGGAGAACACGTGATTGGCGAAGAAGTAGAATCGGCACTGTTACAGGTAACGGCTCAAACAAATACAAGTGTTACCGAATTTACCGTGGCACCATTTGTGGCTGGGGTAGGTGCTGCCGGAAAAAGTTACCACGAATGGTTTATTGCATTTGAAAAAGTGCCTTCTAATATGGCAGATTTTGCTGCTAGGTTAGACGCCGCCATGCGCCAACAAAATGTATATTATGACGACCTTATAAAAGGGGCCATTTTAGAGCCTTTAAAAATAAGACCACTTCAAAAAGATGCTTTTGTGCAGTACATGCGCTCTATTGGCAAATTAGGTGGTCAAAATAAAGTACCAAGGCTCAGTAATGACCGGTTACTGGCCCATGCGCTTTCAAACTACCTAACCCCCGTATTGTAGTTTAATTTTATCTTATCTTGTGGCAGTAAAAAATGAGGGTAAGTAATACCCATAAAAAAATGAGTAGTCAAAAAAGGATCGCCATATTCGGCTCTACAGGTTCGATAGGAACGCAGGCACTTGAAGTGATTGCAGCCAACCCAACATTATTTAGTGCAGAGGTGTTAACCGCTCAAAATAATGATACCCTTTTAATTCAACAAGCATTGCAGTTCAATCCCAATGTTGTTGTTATTGGGGACGAAAAAAAATACCTTACCGTAAAGGAAGCGCTTGCCAAAACAGACATTAAAGTTTTTGCAGGAGAACAAGCACTTGTTGAAGTAGCCGCACTTGATTGCTACGACATGATGCTTGCCGGCATTGTGGGATATGCTGGATTAAAACCTACTTTAAAAGCTATTTCATGCGGCAAGCCTATTGCGCTTGCCAACAAAGAAACGCTGGTTGTGGCAGGTGATATTGTAATGCAAATGGCCATCGAAAAAAGAGTGCCCATTATTCCCGTAGACTCCGAGCACTCTGCTATATTTCAATGTTTAGTAGGAGAAGGCCGTAATAAAATTGAACGCATTATTTTAACCGCAAGTGGTGGACCTTTTTTAGGTAAAAAGCCTAACTTTTTGGTGAATGTAAAACGTGATCATGCACTACAACATCCCAATTGGAGTATGGGTGCAAAAATCAGCGTAGACTCGGCAACCCTTATGAACAAAGGGCTTGAAATGATTGAAGCCAAGTGGTTGTTTAATTTACAGCCTTCACAAATTGAAGTGGTGATACATCCGCAAAGTATTATTCATAGCATGGTGCAATTTGATGACGGAAGTATCAAAGCACAAATGGGACTTCCCGACATGAAGTTACCTATCCAGTATGCACTTGGATTTCCACAGCGCCTAGTAAATAATTTTCCACGCTACGATTTTAAAAAGCCAAACGCATTAACTTTTGACGAGCCGGATACTAAAACCTTTAGAAATTTAGCACTTGCCATAGATGCTTTATACAAAGGGGGTAACCTGCCTTGTATTTTAAATGCGGCTAATGAAATTGCCGTATATGCATTTTTAAGAAACCGTATTGGATTTTTGGATATGACAGAAGTGGTAGAACAAACCATGCAAAAAATGCCATTCATTCAAAATCCAACCCTCGAAGAATATTTTGAAAGTGACGGAGAAGCAAGAAGTTTTGCTGCGTCACTCATCCATTTATAAAAGCATCTCAATATATATTTATGACATTATTAGCGATCGATTGGTTAAGTGTTGGCGTTAAAGCTGGACAGTTTATTTTGTCTTTTTCCATTTTGGTTACCCTGCACGAGTTGGGGCATTTTATTCCTGCTAAATTATTTAACTGCAGGGTAGATAAATTTTATTTATTCTTTGATCCTTGGTTTAGCATTTGGAAAAAGAAAAAGGGCGAAACCGAATATGGTATTGGATGGGTTCCATTTGGCGGCTATGTAAAAATTGCCGGCATGATTGACGAAAGTATGGATAAAGAGCAGTTGAGTAAGCCAGCAGAACCTTATGAGTTTAGATCTAAGCCAGCTTGGCAGCGATTAATTATTATGATTGGTGGTGTGCTCGTAAATGTGATACTGGCCATTGTAATTTTTATTGGCATTACTTGGGTATGGGGTGAAGAATATTTACCTGTAAAAAATATCAAGCAAGGTGTTGTTGCCGATTCGTTGGCAAAAACAATGGGTATACAAGATGGTGATAATGTGGTGGGTATTGATGGTAAGCCCCTCGAAGTTTTTGGTACACTAGAAGCAGAAATGGTTTTAAATGATGCCAAAGTTTTACAAGTTACTAGAAACGATTCGGCATTTGATTTACAAGTACCTGCTGGATTTATTGCAAAGCTTGCTAAAGTGGCCAACGAAACATCGCTTGTAATGCCGCGTTATCCGGCCATTGTAGATTCCGTGTCAAGCACTGCTGTATTTACAAAAGATGCACTCAAAAAAAATGATCAACTCATTGCCATTAACAACAAGCCTTTTTTATTTTATTACGAGTTTGATCAATTAAAAAAAGGTTACGAAGATTCTATTGTGAGTTTAACGGTTTTGCGTGGCGATGACACTGTAGATGTGCGCGTAAAAATTAATGAAAAGGGGAAGCTTGGATTTTTTGGAAGAAGTCCATTAAAAATATTTGGCACCAAAATCCAAACCTATAGTTTTATAGAATCGATTCCGGTAGGTTTTAATAAAACTTGGGAAACATTAGACCGTTATGTTACGGGTATTAAGCAAATTTTTACGGGTAAAGTAGCAGCGAGTGATTCGCTCGGTAGTGTTATTAGTATTGGTAATACTTTTCCAGGTACTTGGGATTGGGAACGTTTTTGGACATTAACGGGCATATTTTCAATTATACTTGCCTTCATGAATATTTTACCCATTCCTGCACTTGATGGCGGACATGCACTGTTTACGTTGTATGAAATGATTACCAAGCGTAAACCTTCCGATAAGTTTATGGAATACGCACAAATGGTGGGTATGGTTATTTTATTGAGCTTAATGGTATACGCTTTAGGTCTCGACTTTTGGAGATTATTTAAATAAGTGTATAAATAGTGCTACCTTTGCAATTGGCTTTTTGCTAACCGCATAGCTATGGGGTCGTACTGGTTTTGACAGCATAGGTTATTGTTGGTGTAAGCATGCAGTGCGTTGTGTAATTAGCACTTCAATCTGAATACTCAAACTTCAAATGGCAATACTCAGTATGCCATGGCTGCTTAATCAGTGATTAAGTAACCATTTGGGCCGCCGCACAGGTTCGCTTATTTCCATGTGCCGCCGCCGACTCAAAACAAAATAAGATGCTGCAATAGAAGGCTGTGACTATTGCTTAAGATAATCCAGCTAAGCGATAGGTTGGTTTGTTCGTTTCCGGCCTTTCGTCTACAATGAATACCGAAATAAGCATGTAGAAAGCTAATGGTTACGATGTTTGGACAGGGGTTCGACTCCCCTCGACTCCACAAAAAAGGGTGTAATATATTGATTACAATATGTACACCCTTTTTTTATAGATATCAGAACTTTTTAGCAATATTTCTGAAGTAATTAATCTACCTATCTTTAATATCAATTAGATAGCATATGAGCACATTCATAAATAATAAAAATCTAACCATAATAAACTTTTCTATTCTTATCTACTTTGGACTTCTTTATGTACTTGATTTTTTAAAAATAGAGTTTGTTATAATTGGTGTTTTTCGAGAAATCTTCACCATTCCATTCCTTTTAGCTCAAATGATTTTTTTAGTACCAGGAATAATACATATGATAAAGCATAAAACACATTTTTTGACACTCATCAGTATAATGTTATTGGCTATCAATGCCATTTATACCATTGGATCGTTTTTTTAGGTATTGCAACAATCTAGCTAATGTGTGAATGATGTAATATAGATGTTGAAAGTGAAAAAGGGATGCATCATAAAGAACAGCAAATGCGAAAGAGGAACTTTGTAAAAAAGCATTATCTTTCTATAACAACCTGGTTGTAAGGCACTCTAAACCTTGGCCCCCAAACGCCAGCTTCTGTTCCTTTTCCAACAGCAACAATCATATTGATTTCTGCGCCGGATGGTAATTGTAAAGCTTTTTTTACGCGAACGGCATCAAAGCCTTCCATTGGGCAAGATTCAAAATTTTCTGCGGCAATAGATAGCATAAATGTTTGTGCAGCAAGTGCGCAAGATTTATGCACGGTTACGCGCTGGTCTGCGTCGCCACCAAAACGCATAAATGGTTTTTGAAGGCCCATAAAAAAGCAAAGTAATCTTCGTATTAAAGTAAAAATGCCAAATATATCTGAGCGGTAGGCGAGTGGCATTAATTTGCCATAATAATCGAGTCCTCTTTTTTGTGCGGTATTGGGTTCGCCAGAAATGCCTTCTTTAATTATATTGTAGTTCCAAGCGGCTCTTTGTTTCCAAAGGTCTTTTCTGGTTACAAATACCACCAATTGTTTGGCTGTGCGTGCGGCATTTTGGTCTAGGCAAAGGGCAGTGAATTTTTCTTTTAAAACAGGATCTTTAATCCATTGAAATTCCCAAAGTTGCATGTTGCTACTATTTGGAGACAATATACAACGCTCTAAACTGCGTTTGATGACATCGTCTGGCACTTCTATATTTTCATCAAATTTTCGGTTAGAACGTCTGCGTTGTATAATTTCTTCAAAACTGCTGCTTAGGGACATGTTTTTTACTTTATTATGAAGTGGCAAATATCGTAACTATTTACCGATTAAAGATATATTTGTAATTGAAAATAATTCAAACACGAATGGTTCAATTACCCCCACGTCCAGCCAACAACTTTGATCTATTGCGTATCCTGTTTGCATGGTTTGTGATTATATCGCATTCTTATGTATTAAATGGCTCAGGGGTTACCGATCCTCTCTTTCAGGCCACCAATCAAACTTTTTTATTTTCTTTTATTGGGGTTAAAGGCTTTTTTATCATCAGTGGCTATTTGATTTTTAAAAGTATGATGGTGAGTAAGTCAATTCCCCAATATTTTTTAAAAAGGGTGCTTCGAATATTTCCGGCATTGGCCGTGGTATTGACGGTTACCCTAGTGGCTGTTTTTTTTATCTATCCGGCAGGCATTACACCGTTTTTTTATAACAAAGAAGTCTATGCTTATTTTATAGGAAATCTTATTTTATTTAAGCCACACTTTTTTATAACGGGTGTTTTTTCAAATTTAATTTCGCCAGCTATCAATGGATCATTATGGACCATCGAATATGAGTTTTTCTTTTATGTATTCATACTATTATTTTTTTATGTACGGTCCAATAAAAATGCACTTAAAATTTTATTAGGGATAACGGTGGCAGCCTTTTTGGTTGTGCGGTTGTTTTTTTACAAATGGACGGTGCAAACACATTTTTTTATTCCGCTAGAACCACTTTTTGATTTGGGTCCATATTTTTTGATGGGTTCTTTCTTAAGTTGTTTTGACCTCGAGCAATTGCCTGCAAAAAATGCAATCGCTTTTGTTTTACTAAGTGTCTTAATAGCGGGTACGTATTTGCAGGTAGGGCATACGGTTATTTATTTTACACTTCCTTACCTTGTAATTTATTTGGGTAAAAAAACCTCGGGTTTGGCAGCATGGGTGCATCAAAAACTAGGTGATCCGTCTTATGGGATTTACCTATATGCATTTCCATTAGAGCAGTTTGTAATTTATTTGTATAAGCCCTCTACACTAACCCTGTTTGTGGTTAGTACGATAGGCGCCTTTGTATTTGGCTATATTTCTTGGATATTGGTTGAAAAAAAGGCGCTAGCGCTTAAGGCATATTTTAAATAAGCTTTATGACCAAGTAGCAAACAATGCATAAAAGGAATATAATAGCTATAGCTGCAATGGTCCAAGGTTCAGTGTCTAATAATTTGTGTTTCTTTTTATTTTTATTTTTTTGCGTAAGTTCGCGCACTGTTTTTTTAAGTATTTGGTTATAGGCGGCAAGCTGGTCTTTATTTTTAAATGCTGTAAGCCCTTCTACAGCAGCTTCAAAGTACTCAGATTGGAGCATCATTTTTTCAATTTCATGTTGCTCCTTGGATGTTGCGGTTCCGGCAACATATTTTTCCAATACCTGCTCATTCACCAAAACGTCGGAATCTAATATGTCAAGAAGGTTATTCATGATCTAAATGCTTTTCAATTAATAATTTCAAATTTCTTTTTCCGTTTTGTATATGGCTTTTTACTTCTAATAGTGATAGGCTAGTTATGGATGCAACATTTTGGTAGCTATTTTTTTGAAGGTAAAATAAAGTGATGCATGTTTTTTGTGCATCATTTAGTTGCGGAAGCATTTGTTCTAGTAAAGAAGCCAATTGTTCTTTTTGTAAAGCTTCTGTTTTGTCTGTTTCATGATCTGCCAACTGCTCTAAACTACTAGCATCCACCGTTTTATTTTGTTGTCTTAAAAGCACCAGGCAATGGTTTTTACAAATCATATACAGCCAACTTTTTAAGTAGGTGACTTTGTATTTTTCTAATTCTAGAATAGCTTTTAAAAATACTTGTTGCACTGCGTCTTTGGCTGCTTCTTCATCTTTTAAATATTTCATGCAAAGCCCCAATAATAAATAGGTGTGTCTTTCAAGTGCAAGACCTATCCAATTGGGATCCCTACTTTCGTAGTAGCGCTCCAGTAGGGCCTCTGTGGTTATATGATTAAATTTGGAATGTTGCACCTCTTAAAAATACTTCTTTTAAAACAGATGCTAAACTCTATAAATTCCATAACTTACCTCAAATTGTAAAGCATGGCTGAGGTGATTTGTGCGGTTCCTGTTGCGCCGTTACGAGCAGAGGGTTCACATAGAGCAGAAATGGTTTCTCAAATGCTATTTGGAGAAACAGCACTGCTACTTAGTGAAACCAAAGATTTCTATCAAATTCAATTGCACCAAGATGGGTATGAAGGATGGTGTCAGAAATTGCAATTGCAATTAGTTGCTGAAGGCTCAAATGTTACCCCTACCGGATATACGGCCAACTGGATTAATAGTGCGGTACTAAATGGACAATCCATTCAACTGCCGCTTGGAACGCCCATTGTTTCTTATAAGCATACCAATTTTGAATTGTCGTACACTGGTGCCATTTTGGATGTAGCAAATAATGCGTACTCACCGGATGCACTTGCACATCTTGCTAAACAATTTTTAGGCACTTCTTATTTGTGGGGAGGAAGGTCTGTGTTTGGAATTGATTGCAGTGGCTTTGCGCAAATGGTTTTCAAATTGTTTAATTGTAATTTACCGCGCGATGCTTATCAGCAAGCCCAAATGGGAGAGGCGATTGGTTTTTTAGCCGAAGCCAAGCCCGGCGATTTAGCTTTTTTTGATAACGAGCAAGGAAAAATCAACCATGTAGGCATTTTATTGGCCCCTGATGTAATTATTCATGCTTCTGCTATTGTGCGCATAGATCCTATCGATCAAGCTGGTATCGTTAGCAGCAGCACAGGACTGCGTTCGCATCAACTCCGAACCATCCGAAGAATTATTGTATAATTTTAAATAGAAGGCATAAAAAAAAGCAGCACATGTGCTGCTTTTTTTTATAGTAAAGTTTCAATTACATATCTATTACATGATGTCCATTGCTTTTGCAAAATAGGTAACGGTACCAGGTAACGCTAACCAAAAGAATTCACGGTATACAACGAGTAAAGTGATCATTACAGCTAACCAGAAAAAACAGATAGCCCAATATTTTGCAGTTGATTTATTTGCTTCCATGTAAATAATTTTTGCAAATATAAGGTCCGCAGATCATTTAGCCAACAAATATCCGGCGGCCGTTGCGATTATTCCAACTGCTAATGTGCCCGCCGTATACACCAAAAAACTGCCATAGCGCTGCTGTTGTAATAGTTCCAGGTTTTCCCAGGCAAACGCCGAAAATGTGGTAAAGCCGCCACAAATACCGGTAGCTAAAAATAGGCGAAGGGTTGGGCTTATTTGTCCTTTAATAGCGAGTCCCATAACGACACCCATTATTAAAGCGCCCAATATATTTACTACGCCAGTGGCATAGGGAAAGGTAACAGATTTAATAGCTACTCCAAACAAATACCTTGCAACGGCGCCTATCATGCCGCCAATGCCTACCCAGAACAAATTTTTCACTTCCATCCTATTTAATTTATGGGGTAATAGATGTTACTTGCCAATTGCCCTTTGCTTTTTCTATTGCAATTTGGTGCGGGGTATTGTCCATTGAATTCCTATAATTGATAAGGGTATGCAAGCTGTCTTGATCCGTTACATCTAAAATAATGATGGATGCTTGTCTAAAATTGGAACGACCTTCTTTACCTAAAGTTCTGTATATTTTTTCGGTGTTTGTAGTGTAGGATTGAATGGTTTCATTTGCAGCAGCATATGCTTTTGCTTTTTCAAAATCACCTTGTAAACAAGCTTCTATATAGTTGCGACCAGCCTCAATAGCTGAGGTAGCGGGTGGAAAACTTTTGCTTGTATTGGTGCACCCTATAAGTAGTGCAAACAGCAGTGCGGCTATGCTTTTCATAGAATAAAAGTACAATTTATGGGCATCATTTTAACAATCATTTTGCTAATAGTTGTTAGGTTTTCACCAAAAAGTGTTACCTTTGCACCATAATTGAACAACAACCCTAATAACACCTATCTGCTCTTGTAGCACTTGATTTTTTAAGGTTTACTTTACGATTACAGCCCGCCAGGCAGCCATTTGAATTTACTTGTTCAATTTTAACGACGCAAATTTTAAATATACATACAATGAACAGTAATGCTATGCCTGCTATCGTACAAATCGATACAGACAACTTAAAGAAGTTGACAACAGAGGTTAAAGAAACAGTGGCAGAGGCCGTAATTGGCGTAAACAATGCACAAACACGTAAGTCTTTTGGAATTACAGATTTGTGGGCCATTAGAAAAAATGTAAAGCCTACAAGGGCTGGATCTAATAGAAACTTCTAAACAATAAAAAAGGGCCTCATGCAAATGAGGCCCTTTTTTATTTGGTGGTCTTATTTTATAATGACCGTCCCAATTTTTTTGGTAATCTCTCTTTCAATTTCTTTGAGGTGTTTGTGTAATTCAATAAGCCTCATCTGTTCTTCAAAACCTGCATTTTCCATGTCTTGTTGATTTTGATCAAACATCTTTTTAATTTTTCGAAGTTTAAAATAATTGACACTCATCGTAACGTCTTCCATAGAAGTGTCTCTATTTACAATATTCATGCCTTCTAAAATGGTATCCCATTTTAAACTGAGCTCGTGTGGCGATACGGTTAGGTTCACCACCATATTTCTAATATTTTCATCATCGTGGTAGAGTAGGGTTTTAGAAGTTGGCTCTAATCCTTTTTCATACCAGCTTTTGTAGATTTGATAGAGTTGAATATACTGCTCATTGTCAAAATCAAATTGCTCCAATTCTTCAAAAATATAATCGGCCATTGTTTTATGGTTATCAAATTTTAATAAGCCGTAATCGAGTAATACGCGTATTAAATTCTTTTCATAAATATCATCTTGATTAACGAGTGCCGCACCTTCGTCAAATTCAGGTGCTTGATGGCCTTCTAGGATTTGTTGCGCTTCATCAAACGGCATCTTTTTTTCTTGTTTAACAAGAATGTCGCGTTTAAATTTGTTGACAAGATTGGTTAAACCCGTTTCATCAATGCGAAGTAGGCTAGAGCACTTTCTAATATAATCTTGTTGCTTTGTAAAATCTTCGGCCTTGTTTATTTTACTTAGGGTTTCTGCTACTTGATTGACAACTGCACTTTTTTTGCTAACATCTGCGCCAGCTTCTTGAAGCATTACTTCAAGTTGAAAAATGATAAAATCTTTTTTTGCAGTGGCTACAAATTCATTGAAAGCAGTGGTGCCTACTTTATTGACATAACTATCCGGATCCTCGTTGTCGGGGATGAGTACAAGCCTAACATTGAGTCCTTCTTCGAGTGCCATATCCAGCCCGCGAAGCGCCGCTTTCACACCTGCGCTATCACCATCATATATAATAGTTAAGTTTTGGGTATATTTTTTAATTAACCGAAGTTGATCTGTGGTTAGTGATGTACCGCCACTAGCCACCACGTTTTCGATACCGGCTTGGTGTAGGCTCACAACGTCGGTGTAGCCCTCTACAAGTAAACACTCATCGGCTTTGTCAATGGCCATTCTAGCAAAATAGGAGCCGTATAAAATTTTACTCTTGCTGTATACTTCGTTTTCCGGGGTGTTGATGTATTTAGGACCTCTATCAGATTTCCCTATAACGCGTGCCCCAAATCCAATCACTTTTCCGGTATTGCCATGAATGGGAAAAATAATTCTTCCTCTATAGTTGTCTACAAGTTCGTCGCCGTTTCTATTCGCAACAAGTCCGGTTTTTGGAAGCAGGGTAGGATTGAATTGATTGGCAAGTAATGCATCCGTTAGTGCTGTTCTGTTTTCTGGATTGTACCCAATCTGAAATTTTTCGATGATCTCTTTTCTAAATCCTCTTTCTTGTAAATAGGAGAGTGCTATATTTTTTCCTTCTTCGGTATCTAATAATTGTGAACTAAAAAACTTTTGTGCAAAATGATTAATGGCATATATGCTATCGGATGTTTGTACTAATATTTTTTGCTCGGGAGATGTTTCTGTTTCTTCAATTTCAATATTATAACGCGCAGCGAGCCATCTTAATGCTTCTACATAACTATATTTTTCATGCTCCATTAAAAACGTGATGGAGTTGCCACTTTTACCACAACCAAAACATTTGTAAATTTCTTTTACAGGAGACACCGTAAAAGAAGGAGATTTTTCGTTGTGAAAAGGGCAGTTGCCTAGGTAATTTGTACCTCTCTTTTTGAGTTTCACAAACTCACCCACAATATCAATAATATCGATACGGCTGGTGATTTGTTGTATGGTATTTGGCGAAATCATTAAGAAAGCGAAGTTAATAGAACCCGTGGAAATTTAGTTTATTAACAATTTCAAATAGTAATAAATATTTATATGTTTAACAAAATGCAACCAAATATTGTCCCAAAACGAATCAAAATTGGCGATTTACCGAATAATAACCTGAATTAGCTCTTTTTTATCCCGAATAACTGTGGATAATGCTGTTTTTGACCTAAATATTTATTGAGATGTGCGTAATAAATTTTAACATTGTGTTGATTATTATGGCTATTACATGAAAAACTGCTTGCCTAATAATTATTAATTGTTCATAGAAACCAAAATAAGTATGAGAAAAATTTCTTCTTTGATGAAAGTAGTTACTTTACTACTTCTCATTTTCTCGTTACCATCTATGGCTCAAAGCCAGAATGTATCTGGTAAAGTCATGGATGCCGACAAAAAAACACCACTACAAGGTGTAACTGTAAAAGTGTTAGGCACTACATCTGCCGCACAGTCAAATGAAAAAGGTGAGTTTACCATTAAAGCTAATAAGGGTCAAACCTTACTAGTAAGTTACATTGGTTATGATGGCCAACGTGTAACGGTTACTGGTGCAACTGCCAATGTTTCATTGCGCGCCTCTGTAACAGAACTTGAAGAAGTTACTGTTGCGATGGACATCAAGAAAAAGCCAAGAGATCTTGGTTATTCTGCGCAAACTGTAAAAGGAGATGATGTTAAAGAAACACAACGTGAAAACTTTTTAAATGGATTGCAAGGTAGAATTGCGGGTGCAACCATCACCGCAACATCAGGTGTACCTGGTGCTTCTTCAACCATAATTTTAAGAGGTTTCAACTCAATGTCTCTTAACAACCAACCATTATTTGTGGTGGATGGTATCATCATGGACAACTCAGCTATCAATGCTGCAGAAACTGTTCCAGGTGCTGCAGGGCAAAACAATACTTCAAACGACTTTACAAACCGTATTGCAGATTTGAACCCAAATGATATAGAAAACGTAACAGTGTTGAAAGGACCAGAAGCAACTGTACTATACGGTAGTTCTGCGAGTAATGGTGCGATCATCATTACGACTAAAAAGGCAAAAATTACTGCTGGTAAAAAAATCAATTTAAGTTACGATAACTCTTTCCGTTTTCAAACACTTCAAAATGTTCCTTCTGTTTACACAGGATTCCAACAAGGTTCAAATGGTATAGCAAGTGCAGGTACATTTTCTGCATTTGGCCCTGCTATGAGACCTGATATTGCAATCTATGACAACGTAGGAAATTTCTTTAGAGAAGCCGTTGGTACTACCCAAAACTTAAGTGCCGATTTTGGTACCGCTAAATCTAGTTACCGTGCAAGTGGATCTTATTACGATCAATCTGGTGTTGTTCCAAACACAAGATTGCAACGTACCAACTTTAGATTAACAAACACTACAAAAATTGGTAAGAATTTAGAAATCTCTCCATCTATTGCTTACAGCAATAGCATTAACGATAAGGCTATGAAAGGAGCGGGTGGCTATTTGTTAAACCTATTTTTATGGCCAGCTACGGATGATGCAAAAAGCTATTTATTACCAAATGGTCACAAGCGTTATTTGATAGCAAACAACAATGCTGCCGACGATGCATTTTTAGGAACTACTTCAGAAACGGACAATCCGTTTTTTGCAGTAAACAAAAATGAATCAGTAGACAAAACAAATAACTACACGGCAAATATCTCTATCAACTACAATCCTTTAAAGTGGTTGACAGTTGCAGGACGTTTTGGTTATAACTATTATACAACTTCAGGTTTCCAATACCGTGATCCAGAATCTGCTTCTCAGTCTTCTATGGCAAACAAAGGTCAATTGGATAACTACTGGGTAAAAGCAAATAACTATAACCACACCATTACGGCTACTGCCAAAAAAACTTTTGGTAAGTTTAACACACGCGTAACTGTGGGTACACGTTGGGCGCAAAACCAATTGGAGAAATTTGGTATTTCTGGTACACAAGATAGTATCAGAAGCTTTGATAGTTCTGCTACAGGTGTTGCAACAAGATCTCGTTTAAGTAGAACCACACTATATGGTAACAACCAGTGGAACCAAATTAAATCAATGCAAATTGCAGGATTTGCAGAAGGAACCATTAGCTATAACAACCTAATTTTCTTAACAGGTTCTATGGCATTTGAATCTTCTTCTGTGTTACCTAAAGCAAACAGAAATTACTCTTATCCTGGTGGAAACATCAGTATCATCATGAGTGATATCTTCCCTAAATTAAAAGGTGGCTTATTGAGTTACTGGAAAATCAGAAGTTCTTTAGCACAAACTGCGAGACTTCCGGATGCGTATGCGAACCAGTCAAACTTTGTACCAACTATGACAAGTGCCCTAACACCTCCAACAAGTGCTAGTGGTCTTATCAATGTGCCTCTACAATATTCTTTCTATAATGCAAACCCTTACTTACGTCCAGAGCGTCAACAAACCTATGAAGTAGGTACGGAGTTCCGTATGTTCCATGATGTGTTAACGGTAGATGCGGCGTATTACAATACACTTGCACTCGATCAAATTGCACAAGGCTTTAGAGCTTCTTATGGTACAGGTTTCGTACTAAATACCGCTAACAACTCTAGCGTTCGTAACCAAGGGTTAGAACTTTCTATTGGTGTTAAAGTATTACGCAAAAAAGACTTTGATTGGAATATCCAATTCAACGTGAACCACATGTGGAATAAAGTATTGGCCATTCCTATGCCAATCGATATTGCAGGTGCGGATTACTATGATGCATCTACTTGGTTGTATTCAAATGCAAGAGGTGGTTTAAGACCTGGTTATTCTACAGGAACCATTACAAGTTACGGTTACAAGCGTCAAGACTTAACACCTCCAGGTGCAAATGGCTTGTCTAAAAATGATGGTGCAGTATTAATTTCTCCAACAACGGGTATTCCATTAAACGATGGTGTATTTAGAGTGAGAGGTGATCGTACCATCTGGTTAACGGTAGGTACGATTAACCGTATGCGCTACAAAAACCTAAGCTTATCTTTCCTATGGGATTTAAGAATTGGTGGAGATATCTTTAACGCAACTGGTATGTACTTAACAACACTTGGTAAGTCTGCTAAAACTGCAGATCGTTTAACACCAAGAGTTGTAACTGGATTTTTGCAAGATGGTTTAGAAAATACGGCTACGCCAACGCGTAACTCAATTTTAGTTACACCATACTACAACAACACGTATTATAACTCAACCAATATGCCTGAAGAAGATTACATGGAGCGTGATATTAAAGCATTCCGCTTGCGTGATATTTCTTTAAGCTATACGATTCCTTCTAAAGCACTTGCAAACAATGCTGCAAAAGGAATGGACCATCCAGGGTTACTTGATTATGTAAACTTTAAATCGATGAGTTTCTTTTTAACTTGTAACGATTTAGTATTGTTTACAAATTATGCTGGTGCAGATCCAGCAGCTAACGGCGGTAACGCTTCATTACGAGGTGTGGGTGCAGTTGGTTTCGATTATGGAAACATTGCAGCACCACTTAGTTTTAATGCTGGATTAAGAGTTGGATTTTAACTTGATTTAAAAAAATGATTATGAAAAATAAAAAGCACATAAATTATTTTTTTGCAGTAGCACTTGCGATGGTGGGTTTTGCCACTTTGCAGTCTTGCAATAAAAAATTAGACGATGCTTACCTAAACCCCAACAACCCAATTGAAGGGGCAATAGAAGCCATCTTACCAAACGTTATTAACCAAATGACATCTACAGCTGCACCCCCAAATGGTGGCGGTGGTGGGTCTTATGGTCCAGCTGCAGAAGCTGTAACGCTTGGAAAATACATCCAATATTGGAACTCCTATACAACAGGTGACACCTATGATCAATTAGGAGGCGTATATGCTACAACTTCTGATGTTACGGGTATTGTTTGGGCCATGCACTATTATGGTATTGGAGCGAACGCCAAGTACATCATTTCTAGAGGAACTGAACAAAAGAAATGGGATTATGTAGGTGTTGCTAAAGCCATTTTTGCTTGGAGTTGGTTAACCACTACAGAGGAATATGGTGAAGTTATTATGCGTCAAGCATTTGACACAGAGCGTCAGCAGTTTGATTATGATATGCAATCAGATGTATACGATTCAGTTCGTGTAATGTGTGACGATGCACTTGCTTATTTAAACAGAACAGATGGTGCAGTTAGTGCAGCGAATCTTAAATATGGCGATGGCTATTTTTATGGTGGCGATGTAAATAAGTGGAAAAAGTTTGTGTACGCAGTTAAAGCGCGTTCATTTGCGCACTTAAGCAACAAAGCTATTTACACTTCTAAAAACTATGCTGATTCTGTTATTAAATATTGTAATTTATCTATCACGACAAATGCAGACAATGCAGTTCAAAAATGGGTAGGTGGTAACTTTAGTGGTACCAACAACTATTATGGACCTTACAGAGGAAATATTGGTTCACTTCGTCAATCTGCGTTTATCGCAAACTTGTTAACGGGTGCTAATACGGAATCTCCATTTACGGGTATCATGGATCCACGTACGCCGTATTTGATCAATGAAAATACAAATGGCACCTATAAAGGAGTTATTCCAAATTTGGGAACTTCTGGTTTAGGAACTTCAGATCAACCTAAAAACTTTTGGAGAGCAGCGTTTTCATCAACAGCAGTAACTGCAGATTCTGGACGTTATATATTTAACAATCTAGCGCCGTTCCCATTACTAACAGCTGCTGAAATCATGTTTACCAAAGCCGAAGCTGCTTTTAGAAAAGGAGACAAGTCACTTGCTTTAGCATCATACAAAAAAGGTATAGAATTAAATTTCGAGATGTTAACGACAGAATATCAGTCTCGCATTCCTTGGGCTAATTTAATTACGCCAGCTTCTCAAGCTGCTTATTTAGCTGATCCTAAAGTGTTACCTACAGATGCTACTTTGTTAACTTTATCGCACATCATGCTTCAAAAATACATTGCCCTTTATGGTCATGGATTTAACGAAACATGGACAGATATGCGTAGGTACCATTATTTAGATCTAGATCCTGCTAGAGGTAAACAAGTGTATGCTGGTTTTACATTACCTACAACACTTAATATTTATAATGCTGGTAAACTTCCTTATAGATGTAGACCAAGATATAACTCAGAGTATTTATACAATATTCCTGCGTTACAAAAAATTGGGGCGTTGGCATCTGATTACCATACCAAAGAACAATGGTTTATCCAACCATAATCTTAACCAGTAAAAAAAGTAAGAGATGAAAAAAATGATAAAATATATTATCCCGGTGGTTGCCCTGTTTGCTTTGGCATCATGTGCAAAAAATTCCGGCGTTACCAATCAACCTTATGATACTTATGGAACTCCAGCAGATAAGGGTCAGTTAAAAGTGAACCTTGCGTTTGCTTATAATATTGACTATGCAAATTTGCGTATCAAATTAAATGGTGCTTATGTAAGTAGTTTGTTGCAATCACGTACACCTTTTCCTGGTGGCGGATACAATACCCGTGGTAGTAACTTTGCATTATACCTGAGTGTACCTCTTGGTGCTAATTCAGTATCTATTGTAATGCCTAAGTTTGGTACGAATACGGACTCTGTAGAATTGTATGCTACTACAGTTACCATTCCAGATAACGCAGCGTATACGTTGCATATTGCAGATACGGCTACAACTACAAAATCTGTTTTAGTTAAAAACAATATTGCTGGTTTGCCAGATGGCATGTGCCGTTTTAATTTTGTAAATCTAATTCCTAATGCTGGAGCAGTAGATTTATACCTCAACGGGTTACTAATGAGCAAAAATATTGCCTATTTAGCAGCAAGCGGTGCCATGGATATACCAGTTGGTGTAAATGCACCAGGTTTTGTATCTGGAACGACTACAACATGGGCGGTGCGTCCTACTGGAGCGGCTTCTACTACCACTGCGATAGCTAGTTATGCTAGCTCAAACGGGTTGCAAAGTGGGGTTGCCTTAACAGGCTTTTGTATGGGCTATTCTGGTGCTACAGGAACAAGACTTCCTTATTTATCGTTAACGTTAGATAAGAACCAATAGTTGTAAAATTTACAATATCAATAGGGCGAAAAATTATATTTTTCGCCCTATTTTTTTAACATCAATTGCATCAATAGTTTTGTAAATTTGTGGTCATGAATGCAAAATATTTGTTGGTTATTGGGCTGTTGATTTTTGCACCTATTGTTGTGCCTGCCCAGGCCATAGATTCTATGCTTGCGGTATACAAAGAAAATTTCCAGCAGGAAAAAGTGCACATACATTTTGATAAAGATTTATATACAAAGGGCGAAACCATTTGGGGTAAGGCTTATATACTAGCAGGCGAGGGCCTCTCCGATTATAGTAGAAATTTTTACGCAGACTTTTATGATGAGGCCGGACTGCTCATTAAGCATACCGTGCATCCGCTATTTGAGTCTTCAGCTAAAATGCAATTTGATATTCCTGCAAACTACAAAGGTGGCCGTATTCGTATTAAAGCATACACGAGGTGGATGCTTAATTTTGATCCTGCCTTTATTTTTACCAAAGACATTCATATACAAAACACAGATTCTGCTGCTACAATAAAAAAAACAGATCCTGTTTATAAACTACAATTTTTTCCAGAGGGTGGATCTTTAATTAACGGTATCAGTTCACAAGTAGGATTTTTAGCAGTCAATCAAAATGGAGACCCCATCGATATTAAGGGCGCCATTGTAAATAGTGCCGGTGAACTTTTGGATTCTATTGTTTCGGTGCATGATGGCATGGGTGTGTTTAGTTTTATGCCCGAAAAATCGGAACCTTATAGCTGCAATTGGACAGATGCATTTGGAGGGCAGCATAGTACACTACTCCCAACTGCAAAGCCCAATGGGATTGTGATGCAAGCCCAGTTGCAAGATGGTAAGGCAAAGCTCGTAATACAACGTCCCTTAGGTGCTACTCAAAATTTATACGCGCTGCATGTAGTAGCCTCTATGAATCAAAAGTTAGTGTATACCTCCAATATTAATTTGCAAACAAAAAAATCTGCGGCACTGGCATTACAAACAGATAGCTTGCCAACAGGTGTTTTACAAATTACTGTGTTTGATGCGTCATGGGTTCCAGTTGCAGAGCGTGTTTTGTTTGTCAATAATAATTTACATGCTTTTTACCCATCTGTTAAAATGTTTACACCCCGTTTAAGTAAGCGCGCAAAAAACACCATTGATATTGTTGTAGAAGACAGTGTGTTAAGTAATTTATCTGTTGCAGTTACAGATGCTAATATTCAGCGTGATAATAGCACTTCTATTTTTTCGAACCTTTTATTACAAGGCGATATAAAAGGGTATATACCCAATGCGTCTATTTATTTTACAAGTAATGATGTGGACCTTCCTGCTAAAATAGATTTAGTGATGCTAACCCATGGTTGGCGTAAATACAAGTGGGAGGATATGGCAAAAGGGTTAACGCCAACTTTAAAATATCCAATGGATAGTGATTATTTGCAAATAAAAGGGTCTCTGTATAATGGCTCTGTGGTTAATAACAAGCTCATACCAAGTGTAACGCTAGTGTTACAATCACGCGATAGTAGTAAGCAGTATTTTTTTACACCCATTGCTCCTGATGGAAGTTTTGCCCAGCGTGGGATAATATTTTTTGACACAGTGCGTGTTTTTTATAAACTCAATGGCGATAAAAAAGCAACGCCTACTACGGCTGCTAATTTTAGTTACAGTTTACCGAGTTTGTCTTATCCATCTCAAATACAGCTCTATCATTTTGCAAAGCCCGATACCACAGGCATGGCGTATTTATTATTTATGGAAGCACAAGCTAAAAAAATAAAAAAATCGTTTGACTCGGTGGTGGTATTAAAAGAAGTAGTGGTGCAATCAAAAGCAAAATCGGTAGTGGATGTACTGGATGAAAAGTATACAACTGGATTGTTTTCTGCCAAAGATAGTTATGCATTTGATGTAGCAGGCGATAGTCATGCAACAGGTTCTATCAATGTGTTTCAGTATTTGCAAAACTTAATTCCGGGCATGACCATGTCGCTACCTATACTAGGGGCGAATGGTGCTGAAGATGCCAATAGCAATAATGTACCCGGATTAAATTGGCGAGACGGAACCCCTGATATTTTCTTAAATGAAATGCTTTCTGATGCCGAGCAAACCATGGGCATTCAAATGAGTGATATTGCGTATATCAAAGTTTTTCGTCCGCCGTTTATGGGATCTTCTGGATCCGGTCCATCAGGAGCCATTGCTATTTATACCAAAAAGCCATCTGATTTAAAAAATGAAAGCTTAAAAGGATTGAGTAACGCACTCTTAACAGGCTATACCAATTACAAAGAATTTTATAGCCCTAATTATGCCGTATCGCCAACAAAAGTACCGGATGTGCGCACCACACTTTATTGGAATCCATTTGTATTAACCGATAAGAAAACAAAGCTTGTTAAGCTCGATTTTTACAATAACGATATCACTACAAAATTTAGAATTGTTGTAGAAGGTGTGAATGCTGCAGGTAAAATCACAAGGGTAGAAAAAATAATTCAGTAAAGGATTAGGAATCCGATTCTTTGTCAAATTCAAAGTCGTCACTGTCTAACAACTCACGTTCAATTTCTTCCATCATTACAATATCTGAAGCCTCGCTAAGGGTAGGTGTAAGGTTGAGCACCTCTAATAATTCAAGTTCGTCAAAACAGTCTTCTAGTTTTTTTGAAAGGCAGCAAATGACAAAAGAGGCGCTTTTGTCATAAAATGCCTGTTGTAAATCTGTTAAGGTTTGACAAGCATCTGGTTCAATATCTTTAACATTTTCTAGGTTGAGCACCATGTTTTTTAATGGCAATTCTAGACAATTATTGCAAATAGCAACGATTTCTGCTGCTATATTGGCAGTAATATTGGTTCCAGCGGGGGTTAGAAGCTGGTATTTTTCTTTGGTATCAATTTTGAGTTCCATAGTATGTAGGTGAAGTTAGTAAATGTGGATAATCCACACACAACTTCGCTCAATTTTTTTCGTTATAATTGTATAAATCCAATTTTCGTTATGGATAATAATTTTTCGGCACAAGTAAAAGAAATCATTTCCTATAGTAGGGAAGAAGCGTTACGATTAGGGAACGACTTTATTGGAACGGAGCATTTGTTGCTTGGTCTTATAAGGGATGAGGAAAATACAGCCATTAAGGTGCTAAAGCAGCTTAATGTAGACCTGTATGAGCTACGCAAGGAGATAGAACTCGCTGTTAAGGATAAGACAGGCAAAAACATTGCCAATATTAATAGTTTGCCCCTTACCAAGCAGGCCGAAAAAGTAATTCGTGTTACTGTTTTAGAAGCCAAGGCCCTTAAAAGCCCACTGGTAGAAACAGAGCACCTCATGCTAAGCATTTTAAAAAATAAAGAAAATATTGCCACTCAAATACTAGGTCAATTTGATATCGATTATGATTTGTTTAGAACCGAGCTAGGTATGGTAGGTAGTTCAAGCCCTCTAAACGAGTTCCCGGAAGACAATGACAACGACGACGATTTTGATGAAGAAAAAAGAGGTGGTGGATTTAGTCAGCCAAAAGCGGCAAAATCTCCTGCTGGGGCAAAAAGCAAAACACCTGTACTAGATAATTTTGGAAGAGACATTACCAAATTGGCAGAGGTAGGTAATTTGGATCCGATTGTAGGCCGTGATGCAGAAATTGAGCGTGTGAGCCAAATTTTAAGCCGCCGTAAAAAAAATAATCCCATTTTAATTGGTGAGCCCGGTGTGGGTAAAACGGCCATTGTAGAAGGCCTTGCGCTTCGCATTGTGCAGCGTAAAGTAAGTCGCGTATTATTTGACAAGCGTGTTGTATCATTGGACCTAGCTGCACTTGTGGCGGGCACTAAATACCGCGGTCAGTTTGAAGAGCGCATGAAAGCCATCATGAATGAGCTTGAAAAAAACAGAGACGTTATTTTATTTATTGATGAAATACATACCATTGTTGGTGCTGGTGGCGCGAGTGGATCATTGGATGCTTCTAACATTGTAAAACCTGCACTTGCTAGAGGGGAGCTCCAATGTATTGGTGCTTCTACACTTGACGAATACCGAATGCACATCGAAAAAGATGGCGCACTCGATAGACGTTTCCAAAAAGTATTGATTGAGCCACCTAGTGTAGATGATACCATTGTTATTTTAAACAATATCAAATCCAAATACGAAGATTTCCATAACGTTACGTATGGTGATGATGCTATTGAGGCTTGTGTAAAATTAAGCGACCGTTACATGACGGACCGTTTACTTCCAGACAAAGCGATTGATGTATTAGATGAAGTTGGTGCTAGGGTGCACTTAAAAAATATCAATGTTCCAGATACCATTGTGGAACTTGAAAAAGAAATCGAAGCCGTTAAAAACGAAAAAAATAAAGTGGTAAAAAGTCAGCGTTTCGAAGAAGCGGCAGCACTTAGAGACACTGAAAAAAAATTAGGCGAATCGTTAGAGCAAGCAAAGTCTGCTTGGGAAGAAGAGAGCAAAAACAAGCGTTATCCTATTTCTGAAGAAAATATTGCCGAAGTAGTGAGCATGATGACAGGTATTCCTGTAAAACGTATGGTTCAAGCAGAAACAGACAAGCTGCGCCGTATGAATGAAGAAATGAAAGGCATGGTTGTTGGACAGGATGAAGCCATTTTAAAAGTTGTAAAAGCCATTCAGCGTAATAGAGTAGGATTAAAAGATCCTAAAAAACCAATTGGTACGTTTATATTTTTAGGACCTACCGGTGTTGGTAAAACAGAATTAGCGCGCGCACTAGCACGCAATATGTTTGAGTCGGAAGATGCACTGATTCGTATTGATATGAGTGAGTACATGGAAAAATTTACCGTGAGCCGTTTAATTGGTGCGCCTCCAGGCTATGTAGGTTACGAAGAGGGCGGACAGTTAACAGAAAAAGTTAGACGCAAACCTTATTGTGTAATTTTATTAGACGAAATTGAAAAAGCGCATCCAGATATTTATAATATTTTATTGCAGGTACTTGATGATGGTCAATTAACGGACGGGTTGGGCCGAAAAATTGATTTTAAAAATACCATGATTATCATGACATCTAATATTGGCGTACGTCAATTAAAAGAGTTTGGTGATGGCGTGGGTTTTGCTACCGCAACGCGTGTGCAAAATGCAGAGGAAAACAACAAAGCAGTTATTGAAAAAGCGTTAAAGCGTACCTTCTCTCCAGAGTTTTTAAACCGTATTGATGATGTGGTGGTGTTTAATTCTTTAACCAAAGAAAACATCTTCAATATTATTGATATCTTAATGAAGGGTGTAGAAAAGCGTTTGCAAAACTTAGGCTTTAGTTTAGAACTTACAGAGGCAGCCAAAGATTTTATTGCAGATAAAGGATATGATGTTCAGTATGGTGCGAGACCATTACACAGAGCCATTCAAAAATATTTAGAAGATCCTTTAGCAGAAGAAATCCTAAACTTTACCATAACTGCTGGAGATACCCTCATTGCAGATTTGGATAAAGAGGCGGGTAAAATTGTTTTTACCATTCGTAAAAAAGTAATTGAAGACGAAAGCGCTAAAGTAGAGTAGGAGTCATTATAAATATGGTGGCGTTATGCTTATTCGCCCCATCTATAACTGTCCTGCTTAAGTCCTGCTAAATCAATAACACGGTCTACTACGGTAGCAACTGCTTGTTCGATGGTAGTGGGCTTGCTGTAAAAAGATGGCGTTGCAGGGCAAATAATGCCACCTGCTAGCGTTACCGTTTCCATGTTTTTGATATGGATAAGGTTGTAGGGTGTTTCGCGCACCATTAAAATAAGCTTTCTTCTTTCCTTTAATATCACATCAGCGGCGCGGGTAATTAAATCATCGCTAATACCGGATGCTATACGCCCTAAAGTGCCCATGCTGCAAGGCGCTACAATCATGGTGTTATAACCCGCCGAACCAGAGGCAAAGGGAGCGCTAAAGTCAAATTTTTCGTAGTAGTTAAAAGGGTACTTGTTAAAGTCGGTGTTGCCTAGTTCGGTTTCCCAAACTTCTTTGGCGTTCTTGCTCATTACAATGCCCACCTGGGCTACCTGACTATGTAAACCTTGTAGTTTATCCAACAACAATTTGGCATACATAGAGCCGCTGGCTCCAGTTATAGCAATAACAATTTTGTGTTGCATGGGCATCTTTTGTTCTATAACAAAAGTAGGTCTAAAAAGTTAAACTTATTTGTACATGAGTTCGTAGTACTCCTTTGCCATACGGTTGGAATCAAACTGAACCTGTACATCACGCATACCATTTTGAATGACTTGACGCCATGTGTCATAGTTGTCGTAATACATTGGAATAATTTGCTCCTCCAAAATTTCGTAGAGCTTATTTAGGTCATACTCGTCCTGCTCGTGTTGATGCATGTTTTCATAATCTGCCTTAGGAACCACAAAACCATTGTTGCCATGGTTGATAAATTCTGGTATCCATCCGTCATCGGTAGAAAAGTTAACCGCTCCATTCATGGCAGCTGTCATACCACTGGTACCTGAGGCTTCGCGCGGTACGCGCGGGTTGTTAAGCCAAATATCTGAAGCTTGTTTAAGGCGTTTACTCAATCCTAATTCGTAGCCAATTAATACCGCTACATTTTTATAATTCTTGCTAATTTGAACGAGATCGTTAAATTCTGAAATAGCAGGATAATCTACTGGGTAAGGTTTACCCGCCCAAATAATTTGAATCGGGTACTTGCTACTCGATAATAATTTTTCAAAACGCTCCATGTCATATGTGAGCATGCTAGCACGTTTGTAACCAGCAAACCTACGCGCCCAAACAATGGTTAATACATTAGGGTCAAACTTTTTACCTGTTTGATCGGCAACAATTTCAAACGCTCTTTTTTTAAGGTGCTTTTTGCGGTCGTCAAAAATAAAATCATCACTAGCGTCCATCGCTTTATAGAGCTGCTTATCTGCCCAGTATTGCCAATTTTGTGCATTGGTGATAGATACTATTGGGCAAATGCCTTCGTAGTGTTTCCACATTTCTCTACTCACATGTCCATGTAATGCAGATACACCATTTGCTTTTCTAGCAAATTTTAAAGCAGCCAAAGAGTGATTGAATAAATCATTGTTAATGCCTGTTAGTTTGCGTACTTCATCGATGGTTAAGCCACAGAAATAACCCATTTTATGACATAGGTATATGTCATGCTTTTCGTTACCTGCTTCTTCGGGGGTATGGGTTGTAAAAACTAATTTCTCTCTTACTTTTTCTACACTCTTGTACTTGTTGAGTAAATAAAAGGCAGAAGAAATACCATGCGCTTCATTTAAATGATACACATCAGGATTGAAACCTAATTCATCAATTAATTTAGCACCAGCCACGCCTAATAAAATAAACTGCGCTACTTTGGTGGCAACGTTTGCATCATAGAGGCGGTGCGTAATGGTTTGAGAGATATAATCGTTTTCATGTAAATCGGTACTTAGTAAAAATAGGGGTGCACTTTTAAATGTTTCAGGGTTTAGGTAATATGCTTTTACCCAAACTGGATGCTCATGAATGAGTATTTGAAATTTGATGCCAGTGTCTTCTAAAAAACTGTACATCTTTTCCATAAATGTAACCTGTAATGTTTGGTCTTGGTTACGTGCTTGATCGTAGTAGCCATACTTCCATAAAATACCAACACCAATCATGTTTTGACGAAGTTCATAAGCACTACGAAGATGTGAGCCCGCTAAAAAGCCTAGTCCACCACTATATATTTTTAATGGTTGGTGAATGGCAAATTCCATCGAAAAATAGGCCGCTTTTTTACTGTATTCTTCGGCGGGCTGGTAAGGCAACTGGTAGTTCGTAAAAGACATAAGGGCAGTTTAAATGCTTAAATAGGGTCGCAATATAAGTCAAATATTTAAAATGTACTTTGTACACATTAAATTGTGGGTAAACATTCTTATTTGCGTTTCTTTTTGCTTTTTGGTGCCTTTTTTCGGGTAAAACTGTCGTCAAAAAAGCATTTGATTCCCCTGTGGTTGCCGCAGGTTCCTTGTTCTTTAACCCGAACGGTATTTCCAGAAAATGAAAAATCGATGATACATGGGTCGCCATTTTGCGTGAATTGGCCGGCCACTGGACTTGAAAGGGTAAAGGTTCCTTTTAATTCACCAATACAATCGGCATTGTTTTTTTCAAAATGAATAAAAAACAAATAGGTTTTTGCGTCTTTACCATCTCTAATAGAGATATAATTTTTTTCGTTTCTACTATAATCGCCACTGAGTTTAGCGGTATTTAGAAGCGTATCTAGTGGATTGATGACTACATTATTTTGTGCCTTTTCGTTGCTGTCATTTACTACAATCATAAATCCAGCACCTGCATTAAATATCCATCCAGATCTAGAAAATTTAAGTTGTTTGTTGTTGTCATAGGTTTCTTTGCTTATTACAAATGTGGGCTCTTTATTAATAGATACAGAACGTGCATACGCATCGTTGTCTTCGTTATTCAATAATTCTTTAAAGCCTAAATAATTCATTTTTTGATCGGTGACATACACAAAAAGCTTGGCTGCCTTTTTGCTTTTAACGAGCAATAAAAAATATTTTTCCGATTCTTTTTCAATCATACCTACCGGATAAATGGTTTCCTTTTTTTCGTTTTTTACCATTTGCGAAATCGTAGAATCAGGTAAAAATTGATGCAGGGCTTTAATCCCAATTTGTAGGGTGTCGGCTTTTTTTATAAAGTTGGTATCGGATAGGGTGTAATTCCCTTTAATAGGTTTAAATACTTGTACAAAATCTGAGGGCTTAATGGTTGACTCGCCAGATAGGTCTAGTGCTTTATTAGCACAGCTACATAAAAGGGAGAGGAGGCAAATGGTCAACAATTTCTTCATGGACGTAAATTTAGATAAAAATATGGCTTTACCGTCAGGGATGATTTTGAAGACTGTATTTAGGAGCCAACTATTGCATAAATTTGCCTTGAACCAATTTTGCCCTAAACCCCATGAAGCATCAAAACCCTTCTTTGAGTGAAGTACATGAGTCTATCGACACTACGCTTCCACGTAAGGGATGGCGCCGCATATTGGCCTATTTTGGTCCTGCTTATTTGGTAAGCGTGGGCTATATGGATCCGGGTAATTGGGCCACTGATTTACAAGGTGGTGCGCAGTTTGGATATCAACTTATTTGGGTTTTATTACTTAGCAATTTAATGGCGCTTTTACTACAAAGTTTAAGTGCCCGTTTAGGCATTGTGCGGCGTAGAGATTTAGCGCAGGCCAATAGAGAAACTTATCCGGCAGCGGTTAATTTTTGTTTGTACATTTTAGCAGAAATTGCAATTGCCGCCACCGATTTAGCCGAAGTAGTAGGGATGGCCATTGGACTTCATTTGTTAACCGGCTTGCCGCTTATATGGGGTGTGGTGATTACTGTTGTTGATACTTTTTTGTTTTTACTATTGCAGCGCTATGGCATTCGAAAAATGGAAGCATTTATTTTAGCACTTGTTGCAACGATTGGCGTTTCTTTTTTTATTGAAATATTAATTGCGGATCCTAATTTGTCGGAAGTAGCAACTGGCTTTATCCCAACGCCTTTTACAGACGCCTCTTTGTATATTGCCGTTGGTATTATTGGTGCAACGGTGATGCCGCATAATTTGTATTTACACTCGGCACTGGTACAAACCAGAAAAATTGGTGCTGATGATAAAAGTATCAAGCGCGCACTCAAGTATAATTTTATTGATAGTTTAGTAGCGCTCAATGCAGCATTTTTTGTGAATGCGGCCATATTAGTTTTAGCGGCTACTGTTTTTTTTAAAACAGGCAATACCTCGGTAGCACGCATAGAAGATGCGCACCGTTTGTTACAACCCTTACTTGGCACACATTTGGCGCCTATTTTGTTTGCGGTTGCTTTAATTGCGGCGGGTCAAAGTTCTACGGTAACAGGTACACTTGCAGGACAAATTGTAATGGAAGGCTATTTGCAAATTCGTTTAAATCCATGGCTACGCAGATTACTTACAAGGCTTATTGCCATTGGTCCTGCCGTATTTATAATTGGTGTGTATGGCGAAGGCAAAGTAGATGATTTACTTGTATTTAGTCAGGTGCTTTTAAGTGTGCAACTTGGTTTTGCTGTTATACCGCTTATTCATTTTGTGAGTGACAAAGAAAAGATGGGGGCGTATGTAATTAAAAAATGGGTGCAAATAGCAGCATGGTTGGTAGCACTTATTTTAGTTGCACTCAATGGTAGATTGGTGTTACACACGGCCATCGGTTTTATGAATAGTGATGCATCCATTTGGGCAAAAATAGCATTGGGTATGCTGCTTGCAGGATTTGTGTTGCTGTTTTTAATCATGACTTTTTATCCAGTATTTAAAAAGAAGCAAGACACGTTGTCTACTATGCATGGAGCTATTGCTGCACTAGAAAATTTAACCGTAAAGCCAACACAAAAAATTGGTATTGCATTAGATTTTACCCTCGCCGACGAAAAATTAATTGCACATGCTTTGGCACAAGGTCAAACGCAGAGCAACTATATACTTATTCATGTGGTGGAATCTGTGTCGGCGCATTATTTGGGTGCCGCCAGCGATGACGAAGAAACCAGATTAGATCAAGAAAGATTGTTACAATACCAGCGCCAGTTAACACAAAAAGGATACCAAGTAAACACCGCCCTTGGGTTTAAAAATAGGGCAGCGGCCATTGTGCGCATTGTGGGTGACAACCAGGTAGATATGCTGGTAATGGGGGCGCATGGACACAAGGGTATTAAAGACTATTTATTTGGCGAAACCATCGAATCTGTAAGGCATAAATTAAACATTCCGGTGTTAATTGTGAACGTATAATGCCCTAGAAATCACTACCTTTGTGCCCGTTAAAACAAAAAATTGAATACCATGGCACAAAAAATTAAAGTGGCTAATCCAGTTGTTGAATTGGATGGTGATGAGATGACACGTATCATCTGGAAGTTTATCAAAGACAAGTTAATTTTACCCTACCTAGAAGTCGATATTAAATATTACGATTTGGGGATGGAATATAGAGACGAAACCAACGACCAAGTTACCATTGATGCAGCAAATGCAATTAAAGCGTATGGTGTTGGTATTAAATGTGCTACTATTACTCCAGATGAGCAAAGAGTAGAAGAGTTTAAGCTAAAGCAAATGTGGAAGAGCCCAAACGGAACCATCCGTAATATTTTAGATGGTACTGTGTTTCGCGAGCCTATCGTTTGTAGCAATGTACCCCGCTTAGTTCCAAACTGGACAGCTCCTATTTGTATTGGTCGTCACGCATTTGGTGATCAGTACCGTGCAACAGATTTTGTTACAAAGGGTAAAGGCAAATTAACCGTGAAGTTTGAAGGTGAAGACGGCACAAAGCAAGAATTTGAAGTGTTTAACTTTAAAGGGGATGGCGTTGCAATGGCTATGTACAATACCGACGAAAGTATTTTTGGTTTTGCAAGAGCTTGTTTTAACCAAGCGCTAGTAAAAAAATGGCCTTTGTATTTATCTACAAAAAATACCATCCTTAAAAAATATGATGGTCGCTTTAAAGATATTTTTGAAGAAGTATACCAAAATGAGTTTAAAGCAAAATACGCTGAAGCTGGCATCACATACGAACACCGCTTAATTGATGATATGGTAGCGAGTGCTTTAAAGTGGAACGGTAATTTTGTGTGGGCTTGTAAAAACTATGATGGTGATGTGCAATCAGATACGGTAGCACAAGGTTTTGGATCATTAGGTTTAATGACTTCTACACTTGTTACACCGGATGGTAAAGTAATGGAAGCGGAAGCAGCACACGGTACTGTTACACGTCACTACAGAGAGCACCAAAAAGGTAAGCCAACGTCTACAAACCCTATTGCATCTATATTTGCATGGACTAGAGGATTAGAATTTAGAGGTATGCTAGATAACAACCAGGAGCTTATTAATTTTTGCCATGCACTAGAAGCTGTTTGCGTAGAAACAGTAGAGAGTGGTAAAATGACCAAAGACTTAGCGGTTTGTATTCATGGTAATAAAGTGAACCACGGCGAACATTATTTATACACCGAAGAGTTTTTAGATGCACTAGATCAAAACTTGAAAGTGAAACTTGGATAATATCCAGTACAACAGCATAAAAAAAAGACGTTGAATGTTCAACGTCTTTTTTTTATTTTAAAAACCTTTTGATTTCTTTTTCTACATCGCGGGCTTTCATGGTTTCTCTTTTGTCATGTAGTTTTTTACCTTTGCCAAGTCCTATTTCAACTTTCACTAAATTTTTATCGGTAAAAAAAACACGCAGCGGTATAATGGTGTATCCTTTTTCTTTTATGCGTCCTTGTATTTTTTTTAATTCCTTTTTGTTGAGCAGTAGTTTGCGGTCATGAACAGCAATGTGGTTGTTGGCAGTGCCGTGGGTGTAGGAGGCAATAAATAAACCGCGCATCCAAAGTTCACCATCATCAAATAAACAAAAGGCGTCGTTGAAACTAAGTTTGCCGTCCCTAATCGATTTTACTTCGGTGCCAAGCAAAACAATACCGGCCACATATTTATCTTCGATGTGGTAGTTAAAGTAAGCCTGCCGGTTGTTCATTTCGTTTGTCATGGGATGTTTTTTACCCCTTAAACAGCACCGCTAGTTGAGCTAGTTTTTCTTTTAAATTTTTTCGCTCTACAATGAAGTCTAAAAATCCGTGTTCCAATAAAAATTCACTTCTTTGGAACCCTGGTGGTAAATCTTTTTTGATCGTTTCTTTAATAACCCGTGGTCCTGCAAAACCAATCAGCGCGCATGGTTCAGCGATATTTAAATCACCAAGCATACCAAAGCTTGCAGAGATACCGCCAAAAGTAGGATCGGTAAGTAGGGATATAAATGGTAAGCCAGCGTCTGATAGTTGAGAAAGTTTACCGCTTGTTTTGGCAAGTTGCATTAAGCTAAAAGCACTTTCCATCATACGGGCACCACCACTTTTACTAATCACTAAATAGGGAAGTTTATGCTTGATACAATAATCTACGGCACGGCTAAATTTTTCTCCCATTACACTACCTAATGAGCCTCCAATAAATTCAAAATCCATACATGCTATTACGAAGCCTTCGCCCACTAATGTGCCGGTAGCTACGCGCATAGAATCTTTTAAGTCTGTGGCGGCATGAATATCATCGAGCCTTTTTTGGTAGGGCTTTAAATCGGTAAAGCCAAGTGCATCTTTACTTTTGATGTTGTCAAAAAGCTCAGTATACATTCCGTCATCAAATAAGATGTCAAAATATTCTTGACTTCCAATGCGGTGATGGTGGTTACACTTTTCGCACACGAATAAGTGTTCAGCTAATTCGTTGGTGGTTGAAATATGGTTACATTCGGGGCATTTGTTCCAAAGGCCTTCCGGTGTTTCTTTTTTGTCTGCGGTTGAGGTTAAAATACCTTTGCGAATACGCTTAAACCAACGTGGTTTAGCATTCTCTTGCTCCTGCAATTCTTCGCCGGTTAAATTGGCCTCAAAATCTTCTTCTCGTTCTTTTTTCATACTGGCAATCTTTTAATATGAAGGAAAATAGATTAAGCGTTTCTGTTGATACAATTTAAATCTTCGAAGGCAACTTCTAAGCGTTTGCTAAAGCTTTCTTCGCCTTTACGTAACCAAACTCTTGGATCGTAATATTTTTTGTTAGGTTTATCGGCACCTTCTGGATTACCGAGTTGAGTTTGTAGGTAAGGTTCGTTTTTCTTGTAGAATTCGTTGATACCTTCCCAGAAAGCCCATTGTAAATCGGTATCGATGTTCATTTTGATCGCACCGTATCCAATGGCTTCTCTAATTTGATGTTGCGGAGAACCGCTTCCACCATGGAACACAAAGTATACTGGCTTATCGGATGTGTTGAACTCTTTTTGAATATAGATTTGGCTATTGTGTAAAATGTCAGGACGAAGTTCTACGTTACCTGGGCTGTAAACACCGTGCACATTTCCAAAAGCAGCAGCAACGGTAAATAGGTTGCCCACTTTGCTAAGTTCTTTGTAGGAGTATGCAACGTGTTCTGGTTGCGTATATAATTTATCGTTTTCTACACCACTATTGTCTACGCCGTCTTCTTCACCACCGGTAACACCAAGTTCTATTTCGATGCTCATGCCAAGTGGCGCCATACGTTTGTAAAATGCAACAGAGGTTTCAATATTTTCTTCTAAAGTTTCTTCAGATAAATCGAGCATGTGTGAACTAAAAAGGGGTTGACCTTTTTCTTTGTGAAAAGCTTCGCCAGCGTCTAGTAAACCACTAATCCAAGGAAGCCATTTTTTAGAAGCGTGATCGGTGTGGAGTACCACCGGTACGTCATAATGTTTTGCTACGTTATGGATGTGTAAAGCGCCAGAAACTGCACCAGCAATATTGGCTTGTAACTGATCGTTGGGCATGCCCTTACCAGCAATAAACTGAGCGCCACCATTTGAAAATTGAATGATAACGGGTGAGTTAACTTTAGCAGCCGTTTCGAGGGTTGCATTGATATTATTGGTGCCAATCGTATTTACGGCAGGAAGTGCAAATTGATTGTTTTTTGCGTCGTTGTATAAGTTTTCTAATTCTTCTCCAAATAAGACGCCAGCTCTGTACTTTTTCATGTGTATTAATTCTAGAATTTTCGTATAAATAGGTGGGTGCAAGATACTTTATTGCCCGCAAACACCTGTTAGCTTTTATGTACCAAAAAGCCCAAAAAATGGGGTCCAGTGGTCCTTTATTTCGTGAGGCTTTGGATCACGTCGTACTTTGTAACGATGTGATAATCACCCTTTTCGTCTTTGGCAATAACAGCTCCATTTTTTTGGTTGATTAAAGTGCCTAGTTTTTCTACGGGGGTTAAAAAATCGACAACCGGGTAGGGTTGTTCCATAACACTCCCTACCGACTGATTTTTAATATCGGGGTTGGTAAATATTTGTTGAAAGAGTCCATTTTCACTGAGGGATCCAGTAATATTTTGTGCATCCATAACAGGGATATGTTCGATGTCATATTTTTTCATGAGCGCAACGGCTTCTGCAATTAAATGATCTGGAGAAACCGTAATTAATTTTTGTCCGGCTCTTCCACTCACGATGTCTTTAAATGTTTTCACGTCTAAAAACCCACGCTCCATCATCCACTCATCGTTGTAAATTTTTCCAACATATCTACTGCCGTGATCATGAAAAATACATACCACAACATCGGTGGGTTTTAATTCATGTTTAAGTTGTTGTAAACCTTGCAAACAACTACCTGCGCTATAACCACAAAACAGCCCTTCTTCTTTTGCGATGCGGCGGGCCATTACAGCACCGTCTTTATCGGTAACTTGTTCGAACTTATCAATCACGCGCATGTCATAGTTTTGAGGTACAAAGTCTTCCCCAAATCCTTCTGAAATATAGGGGTGCACTTCGTTCATGTCTATTTCGCCCGTGTTGTAATATTTTGTAAGTAAAGAACCATACACATCGATGGCCCATATTTGTATGTTTGGATTTTTTTGTTTGAGGTACATCGCAGTGCCGGTAATGGTTCCACCGGTTCCAGCCGTACAAACAAGGTGTGTAATTTTACCTTCCGTTTGTTCCCAAATTTCTGGTCCAGTAGATTCGTAATGTGCTTGTCTGTTGGCTAAATTATCATACTGATTCATATACATTGAATTGGGTATTTCTTGCCCAAGTCTTTTTGCAACACTATAATAACTGCGTGGATCTTCTGGTAAAACATTGGTAGGGCAAACGATTACTTCGGCGCCTACTGCTTTTAAAATATCTGCTTTTTCTTTGGATTGTTTATCTGTGGTTACAAAAATGCATTTGTATCCTTTAACGCATGCTGCAAGTGCAAGGCCCATACCGGTGTTACCACTAGTGCCTTCAATAATAGTACCGCCTGGTTGTAGCTTTCCTTCGGCTTCTGCAACTTCTACCATTTTAAGTGCCATGCGGTCTTTGATAGAATTGCCCGGATTAAAATAATCTACTTTGGCGAGTATGGTACCTGTCCAGTTTTTAGTTATTTTATTAAGCTTGATAATAGGGGTGTTACCAATGGTTTCTAATACATTATTAAGCCACATACAATGCTAACATTTGTTTGCTTACAAAGGTAATGGAAAGGAGTGGCTTATTTTTTCACAAAAACCAGTTTCTAGCATTTGAACTGCAAGTCCTATGCTATTATGAAACGCTGTAGCCGTGCTAATACCGTGGCTAATGATTACAGGTTTGGCAACGCCAAGTACTGGAAGGCCGCCATAGTTTTCGAAATGAAGGCGTTTAAAATACGCGTCTTCTCCGTGGCCACGCCCTGTCGCAATGGTATGTAATGATTCGGCTAGTTTAAGGGCGATGTTTCCAGTGAATCCATCACAAACAGTAACGTTTGCTTTGGGTGTTAAAATATCACGTCCTTCGATGTTGCCAATAAAATGTATTTGCTTGTTTTGTTGGAGCAGTGGGTAAGTGGCTTGAGCTAGTGCATTGCCTTTACCTTCTTCTTCGCCAATATTTAATAAGCCAACCGTTGGATTGTTAACGCCAAGCATGATGCTTGCGTATAAACTTCCTAAAATGGCAAATTGATTGAGTTGTTCTGGTTTACAATCGGCGTTGAGTCCTACGTCTACTAAAATACCCGTTGATCCATCCGATTTTGGCATGGTAGCACCAATGGTTGGTCGTAAAACACCAGGGATGGCTCCCATGGTAATAATAGCGCCCACTAACATGGCACCGGTGTTGCCCGCACTCATAAACGCGTCAATTTTACCTTCAGCTAATAACTGAAAACCGATGGCAATGGATGACTGTGGTTTTTCTTTGAGAGCTTTGGCTGGATGCTCGTTGTAGCCAATGATTTGTGGGGCATGTACTAAATGCAAATTAGGTGATGAGGCCTGGTGTTCCTCTAAAAGAGGCTTTACCAAAGCTTCATCACCTATGCAGTATAGGTTGACATTTCTATTGTGTATAGCTAAATAAGACTTTACTCCTTTAACCGCTTCGAGCGGTGCAAAGTCGCCACCCATCATGTCTATACCAATATTCATGCGCAATATTTTAAGTTCGTGAATTGAACTAAAAGTAAGGCTTAGTTAGTTATGGAACTAGGCTTTAAGAGGAGCTTTTTCAGCTACTAACTTTCCTTTGTAGAACAATTTACCTTCACTAACGTGAGCGCGGTGACGCACGTGTGTTTCACCAGTTGTACTGTCTTTACTTAAAGTAACTTCTTGCGCTACATAGTGTGTTCTTCTTTTTGCGCTACGTTGTTGCGAATGTCTGCGTTTAGGATTCGGCATATCTCGAAATTTTGAGTATTAATCTATGTTGTTTATTCGTTTACTTATTATCGTCTTTTGCGTCATCATTTCTGACGTCGTCTTTTTCCAAATTTTTAAATTGGTCGAGACCTTTCCATACCGTGGCATGTGTGTTTGTGGTTGCATCGCTTTTCATTTGCTCCAGTTTTTCTAACACGCTAGGGTTGCATCCTGTAGTTCCGTTTGCTAGGTCCTTACATTTTTTTTGAAGCGGGATACTGAGGTTGATAAACTCAAAAATCCAATCACTTACATGCAGGTGGCTTTCCGATCTGCTGATGTAAAAAACATCCGGGTCTTCTTCCCTCTCGTTGAGGGTGTCTGGTTCATCTACAAGCTTAACAATGATTTTAAACTCGTCCCATAACTGAACAGGAAGGTCGTCGCCGCATCTATCACAAGAAGATTCCAATTGGCCATCAACGTCAAATTGCAAAAGCATAAAACCATTGTTTTTTTCAAGGTTTAATTTGACAGTAGCGACACAATTTTTAAAATCCTGTGCTCCATAAGGTACAAAGAACTGGTCCTTAATTTGGTATTCAAACAAATGATTCCCCGGCTTCAATCCCACAAATGCTATCTCGTATTCCCGCCGCTGACTCATAACCGATTTTTAAGGGTTGGCAAAGTTAGGTCAAAATGACGGAAGTCCCAAAGGAAAATGGGATATTTGTAGACATGAAAAGATTTTTTATTTACGGGGCTTTGGCGCTGCTACTCATGGGCTTTGGCTATTTTCCGCCAGTGGTAGAGGAGTTGTATAGTAGCCAGCTGTATCCAGTACTGCTAACCCTAAGGCTTTGGCTAACGGCCTGGGTGTCCTTTAGTATTGGAGATTTGATTTATATAATTATATCTATTTACTTGATTTATAAGTTAATAGGTGTATTAATCAAAATTAAAAAAGAAGGTATAAAAGGATTGAACTATTGGCGCGCCAGCGCCAATTTCCTGCTTGTTTGGATCCTGTTTAAAATCCTATGGGGGTTTAATTATGACCGGCTGGGTGCGGGGCACCTACTCCAAATTGAGCAAAAAGCGTATTCGGGGGCAGCTATCAATGGACTCGTAAACGAGATCATTGATAGCCTCAATAGTACTAGAAAACTACTAACGGAGGCAAAAATACAAGTAGATACCCTCCCCGTGGGTAACCCAGCGCCTTATTTTAGCTTGGCACAGGAAGCCTACCAAAGCGCAAAAACCGCCTATACTTTTTTACCCAATAAGGCCCCAAGGGTAAAAGCGACGCTTTTTAATCCACTAGCTGATTATGTGGGGTTTACTGGATATTTTAATCCATTTACCGCAGAAGGTCAGGTTCGCACCGATATGCCCGGATTAGAGTTACCCTTTGTGGCCTGTCACGAAACGGCGCATATGCTGGGCTTTGCCAGTGAGTCGGAAGCAAACCTGGTAGGTTATTTGGTGGCTACTAAAAGCACCAACCCCTATGTGCGGTATAGTGCCTACAACGAAATTTTTACCTACGCTCAGCGCGAGCAGTTGGGAATTATGGCGCAGGAAAAAGATTCGGTAGGGTTTATGGGGGCGGTGGCGCAAAATAGAGCCCGCCTTGACACCCTGGTAAAGCAGGACCGTAAAGCCGTGCGCAGGTTTTTTAATAGACACCGCAGCAGCGTGGCGCCCATTATGTCGGGTGTGTATGAACAGTATTTGTTTTTAAACAAACAAAATGCAGGACTCAAAAGTTACGACGAAGTAATAGGCTGGCTCATCGATTTAAAACAAAAACAGCTAAAAAATAATTAAAAAAGATCAAATGAATAATACGCTAAAAGCAGTACTCTCTATTTCTCTTTGCTTTGTACTAGGGTCTAGTGGAGGTCTATTAACCATCAATGAAATACCGGGCTGGTATGCGACACTACATAAGCCAAGTTTTAATCCACCCAATTGGCTTTTTGGTCCTGTATGGACGGCGCTTTATATTATGATGGGTTTATCTTTTTATTTGGTGTGGCGCACGCCGCCTTCGGCGGCGCGCAAAAAAGCGCTTAGCGCTTTTTTGGTTCAGTTTGCACTGAACTGCGCCTGGACGCCAATCTTTTTTTCCATGCATCAACTAGGAGGCGCGCTTGTAGTAATTGTGCTGATGTGGCTCGCGATTCTGCGTACGATTTTCCTGTTCGCTCCTTTTTCAAAAACGGCGTCATGGTTACTGGTCCCTTATATTAGCTGGGTAAGTTTTGCAACACTATTAAATGCAGCTATTTGGTGGTTGAATTAAAACTTGTTCTTCCACATCATACTCTCGATAGGCTTGTTGGGTTGGCCTGAGTATTTAGCATTTGCCTTTTGGTTGTACTTCACTTCAATTTCACCATCCACCGGGAAATAAATGAGTTGCCCAATTGGCATGCCCTTGTAGACACGCACGGGTTGCTTACAAGAAATTTCCAGCGTCCAGTTACCACAAAATCCAACGTCACCTTTACCTGCTGTAGCGTGGATATCTATACCCAAACGACCTGTAGAAGATTTACCTTCTAAAAACGGAACGTGTGCATGTGTTTCTGTGTATTCAAGTGTTACGCCTAAATAAAATTTACTAGGCTCGAGTACAATGCCTTCGTCGGGGATTTCAAAATATTCGATGGTATTGTGCTTTTTAGCATCGAGTACTTCATCTACATAAAGCGCCATGGTACTTCCTAGGTGAACGTCATAACTATTGCTACCTAAATCTGCCCTGTCATAAGGTACAACCTTGATCGTTCCTTTCTCCATTTCTTCTAAAATACGCTTGTCTGTCAGAATCATTTTTGTGTTTATTTATGGTTGGAATGCAAATAAATCTTAAATCTGCAAACTAAACCGCTATTATTGTAAGATGCCACTCTTTTATCAACAAAATATTAACGACAGCACCCGCCTTGCCATTTGGGAATTGATCGAGGAGGAGTCGTTTTTTGGTGGTTTTACAGACATTGTACATCCGCAAAAACGGCTACAACACTTTGGTGGCCGCTATTTGCTCTCATTTTTGTTTCCAAGTTTTGATAAAGCGGCCATTGCCATAGCGGCGTCTCGGAAGCCATTTTTGCCAGATGGGTCGCATCAGTTTTCTATTTCCCATTGTACCCAGTACGCGGCTGCCCTGGTAAGTAGCACCCAGCGGGTAGGCATCGATATCGAAACCATTACAGAAAGGGTGCACCGGATCCGGCACAAATTTTTACATGCATCTGAGCATGAAATGCTGAAGAAAAACATGTCTGAAATACTCACGCTTACTGCGCAGCTCACCATTATTTGGTCCGCTAAAGAAGCCATTTTTAAATGGTGGGGAGATGGTAATATCGATTTTAGTGCGCAAATGATGTTGGAACAAATGCCGGTAGTGCAAGATGGAATATTACCTGCAAGGTTTATAGAAAAATCTGGAACCGAACATGCACTTTTAGTCCATTACAAAGTGATGGATCAATTGTGTTTGGTATGGGTGTGTAGTTAATCTATTTTTTTTTAATCCAGTAGGAGTGTATCGTCATCGTCTGCACCCGTGATACTTAAATTAACAGCATCTGCACCAGCAATTCCTTCTACCGATCCTTTAATATGTGCTGCATTGAGTAACACTTTTTCGAGTTGTTTTTCACGCGCCTTCCATAGTTTTTCCATGGTGTCGCGTTCTTTTTGAATACTAAGTTTCATACTCATAAAGCCTTCTCTGATGGCTTTCCACTGCTCACTAAATTCGGAGCTAATTAAATAGTCGTAAAGCATCACCATTTTATCGCCTTTGTTTTCTTGGCTTTTTTTGGCTTCAGCAATTTTTAATAAAGCATTGCGAAGCAGGAGTGCTACACTTCTTACTTCTGTAAACGTACAAATGTATACGCCGTCTTTTTCGCCAAAACGGTCCATGTCTTTAGGAAGTGTTTGCGTTACAATGATGGCCACGTCTGCACCAAGGGTGCGCATATCCGATTTTAATTTTTCAATCCATTCGTTGGCAAAGTCTTTGGTACGCTTGCTTTCGTAAATAATTTTACCCGACTCGTTGCCAAATTGGTTACGTACCACCTGAATACAATCGGCACCTCTAACACCTTTACCTACTTCTTCAATTTTATCAAAAGGGAAAGTGGTTTGTAATAATTCTTCGAGCATTAATTCCTGCACTTCACCTTGTAATTGCATGCTGCCCTGCTCTTGCTTACGGCGCATTTCTTCCACTAGTTTTTTCTGGTCTTCAATTTGCTTTTCCAGTTCTTTGGTGCGCATGGCAAATTGCTGTTCTTTCAAATTGTTTTTTTCTGCTTCTTCTTTTGCTAGCTGTTCTTGAAGCTTTCCTCTTTCTTCTATTAATTGTCTTTGCAGGGTAAGTTCTAATTCTGCTTCTTTTGTTTTGAGGTCCTGCTCTTTTTGTAAAAACGCTACTTCTTTGGCACGCGCTGCTTGTAGCTTCGTTTCGGCCTCGGTTGCGTTTTTTTGAAACTGCTGAAGCTGTGCTTCATACTCTAACGCAATATTTTTTTTGAGGTTATTTTCTAAGTCGGCGTGCATCTTTTTTTTCTCTGCTTCAATAAGCGCAGCCGTTTCAATTTCTTTTTGTTTTTGCCATTCCTTCATTTGTCCGCGCAGTTCATTTTGCACTTCTTCTCTAATGGAATCACCGGGTTCAAACGCGTGGTTACACTTTGGACAATGAATAATAAAGTCGGCCATTTTTGTATTTTTTTTCAATGTACGAACGATACCTGAAACAAAAAACTCAGAACTTGTCTGGGTTTGTACACTACGTTTGAATGAGCTCGGCTCAAATAGAAGCTGAATTAGGTGAAATTAACTCTACTTGGGCATTACATTAGCTTCGCGGCCCTCAATTAGATCATTTAACAGGCGTCCATTTAATTTCTTTTTTTAACCTAATAAGCATCTCTCTGAACTCCTTTAATCCATCAATATCAAAATTTTCGTCTAATATTTTTTTTGTTTATTTCGGTTGTAGGTAATTAAGTAAATATCATGCCCTGTGTCTTCATAATAAGTTAAATATTCATTGTTTAGTGTAATAAAATTAATTCGTTCTAATTTATTTGATAATATTTTAAATTTTCTTTTACTTATTTTTCCATTATAGCTTACAATGATGTGATCTCTAGGGTTAAAATTTCTTCCTTCAACTTGCAGTAATACCTTTCCATTTTCATCAAAAATAATAGTAAATATTTTTTTATCAAGTTCTTCTTGGGAATCCCAGCCTGGATTCCCACTTGTAGAAAATTTAATTTGATGTATGATAGTAGTGTCTATTAAAATAGAATTGCTGCTAAAATTATTATATTTTGCTTTACAAATATTACAGATTATTAAAAATAGAAATAGTAACTTCTTCATTATTTACTTTTGAAGAATCTAGAAATTATTTCTTGAATTTTGATAATGTCGGATCTTGTTTGATTGAATTTACAGTTTTTAATTTTACCATATGGATCATCATATATAAGCTCAATGATTTTATCTTTGGTTAGTAATTTAAAAACCTCATAGCCCATATCATAATTAATTTCATCACAAATATTAAGTGATGAATTAATTTTAGAATCATCGATAAAATTCCATAATTTATATTTTGAAATATCCTTCCAAATAGATTTACTTGATGACTTAGTATCTACCCATGAAAAATAATCATTTATATTTGGTTTAGTTTCAATAAATTCAAGTTGATTAGAAATTAATTTTGAATGAATATCTGAATTGAGGGGAGCATTATCTCTAGAGCCAAAATCCTTATCCATTGAAGAATAACGGTAAAAAAAGACTAAACTATCTTTCTTTGCAATTATTAAATAATTAGGTCTATAACTCCGATTAGAATATGAATAAAGAATTGTTGAATCAAAATCTTTTTGTAATATTTCTTCTAAAGGATTTGATGCTAAAATGATTTTCTGTGTAAATCCATTAATACTTATATTCAATAATATTATAAGTGGAATTATTTTTTTCATATATTTTACATTTACTAATTAAAACATTTTATGTGATTTAAGCAATGTTTAGAAACTTTTAGATTTTAATTCATATTCTACTAATTGAATTAAGAACAAAGCAGTTAAATATTTTGCATTTCAAATTTCATGATATTGTATATTATTTACATGTCTGTCCTTCGTTTCCTAATTCATGCCTTGCATTTATTTTAATGCTTTCGTCTCTTATATCTTGACTTAAACTTAAAAAATAAGAAGTATTTTGTAATCCTCCTAAAGCTAATGCATTGGCTTCACTAGGAGAGAGATTTGGGAATAATGAAATCAATGCAGCACTCATCCAATCAACATATTTCGAATTAGCAATCGTTTCCTCCATTCCGTTTTGTGCAATATTTTGTGTCTCAATATATCCATGAATCATTTCATGTAGAATAGTTGCAGCATAAAATTCTTTAGATGAATTTTTACCATAATTTATAGAAATATATACAGTTAATATGCCATTATTTCGTTTTGGGCTAGCTAATCCAGCAACTAATATCCCTTTCGAATTTTTTAAATTTTGAACATCCGTAATATTTAAATTATATTTCTCACTTAACCCGAATTGACGTTTAATATATGACATTACTTCAATTTGTTTATCATTTGAAAAGATATCATCCATTACTGAAGAAATACAAGGATCAGTAATTTTAGTTGTTATTTCATCAACATAACCATCAGGATACTCATCTCCTCCAGCCATAACAATTCCACCACCAAATTCATCTTTTTCAATATAATTCACTACTTCTATTAAAAAGTATCCATAATCATATCCATAAAATCGATATTTTTTTCTTTTAGTAGATATCACGGTAACTTCTAACAAATCTATTGCGCTATTAAAACCATCTCCATGTGTAGTATAATTTGAAAGTCCAGTTTCAGAAGTATTGTTTGATAGTGAAACAACACTTGTTTTAAAGTCTTGTTTTTTCAATCTAACACCCATCAAACTATATATTGTAATAGATCCACTAAAATTAGAATAATTAAATATGTTATCTTGCTTAGCAAAATAACTACTATCTGGTGTTATTTTTATAAAATATCCATTTAATTTATTTTTGATCTCGTAGCTACTAATTGAATTCTTTCCCCATTCTTATAATTCATAGAAATTGGTACAGTGATACTCTTAACAGTACTGGAATCAAAATTAATAAATGCTTTTTCCCAGTCAACTTTAGGAGGTACAATATCATTTTCATTAACGCTAAATGCTATTATGCCATTTTGAACCTTTGTGTTTTGTTTTGAACGAACTGTTGAATCGTGCCACAATTTCACTTGATTTACAAGTGATTTGAGTTCATTTTTTAAAATGCTATTGGTGTCTGATGCCTCTAGTACTCCTTCTTTTTTACATGAACCAAAAGCTAACACAAAGAGAGTGCAAATGAAAATCAGTGGGTTAAGTTGCTTTATCATATTTGTTATTTTTAATTATTTAATGCTTGGAATCAAATTAAAGGATTTAAAGGGTGGTAATGTGTGTTTTAAAGAAAGTTGACTGTTTTTTTGTAGAGAATTTCGTAGTTTAAATGTAAGTTTTATTTAACAAAATTGTTGATTTCCTCTTTTACGTAATTTATATGTTAATATGTTATAATTTTAAATGATTGATGATGGCGTTATTTATGATAATAATTCACAAATAAAAAACCCTGTCATTTTTTGACAGGGTTTGTGCAGAAGAGGAGATTCGAACTCCCACGCCCGGTAAAAGGCGCTACCACCTCAAGGTAGTGCGTCTACCAATTTCGCCACCTCCGCATGCTTTTTGGGCTACAAATGTAAAGTAAAATCGTAAAAATTTGCATTAAAATTTACCTGTACAAACTTATTTACATTTTTTCTGGAACAGGAATACCTAGCACTGCCATACCCGTTTTTATGGTTTGTGCAGTTAGTGTAGCCAGTTGTAACCTGAGTATTTTCTTCTCTGCTGTTTCTGCACCTGTAATAGAATGCTCAGCGTATAATGCGTTAAATGTTTTGGCTAAATTAAAAATAAAGATGGCCACTTTAGATGGATCTAATGCAGCTGCTGCTTCTTCAAGCATACTTGTAAACTGCTCTAATTGTATGGTCACTTCTTTTTCAAGAGGTAGCAGTGGGGTAGAAGGCGCGTTTGTAACGGCTGCATCTTCTGTATTCGCTTTTCTTAAAATACTTTTAATTCTTGCGTGCGTGTACTGAATAAAGGGTCCCGTAAATCCATGAAAATCGATACTCTCTTCTGGATTAAAAATCATTTTCTTTTTAGGATCTACACGTAGTAAGAAAAATTTAAGGGCACCGAGTCCAATGGTATGATACAGCGTTTCTAATTCAGTTGCTGTAAAATCTTTTACCTTACCTAGTTCTTCTGTTTTTTGTTTGGCGATGTCTATCATAGCGGCCACCAAATCATCGGCATCTACAACGGTGCCTTCTCTACTTTTCATTTTACCAGTTGGTAATTCCACCATGCCATAACTTAAATGATAGATACCATCTGCAGCCGGTAGGCCAAGCTTTTGACAAATTAATTTTAGCACTTTAAAATGGTAGTTTTGTTCGTCACCAACTACATAAATACTTTGATCTGCATTAAATTCTTTTTGTTTGGTTTGTGCAAGTCCAATGTCTTGTGTCATGTACACCGATGTGCCATCTTTACGTTGTACTAATTTTTCATCGAGTCCGTCGGTGGTTAAATCTATCCAAACACTACCGTCTTCTTTTTTATAAAATACATTTTTAGTGAGGCCATATTCTACCAGGTCTTTACCTAATAAATAGGTTTCACTTTCATAATAGGTTTTATCAAAATCGCTTCCAATACTTTTATATGTTACGTCAAAACCCTCATATACCCATCCGTTCATATTACGCCATAACTCAAGCACCGCAGGGTCTCCAGCCTCCCAGTCCAAAAGCATTTTTTGAGTCGCTTTCATAATAGGGGCTTCTTTTTCTGCCAGTTCTGTTGCCATACCACCAGCCACTAAATTTGCTACTTCTGCTTTATAGGCATCATTGAATTTTACATAATAATCGCCCACAAAATGGTCGCCTTTTTTACCGGTAGAAATTGGAGTTGCACCATTCGCAAACAATTGCCAAGCAATCATACTCTTACAAATATGAATACCTCTATCGTTTACAATACAAGTTTTTACCACTTTGTTTCCGGTGGCTTCTAAAATGGCTGCAATGCTCCAACCTAAAAAGTTGTTGCGTAAATGACCAAGGTGAAGTGGTTTATTGGTATTTGGTGAAGAGTATTCAACCATCACCGTTTTACCATTATTTGCAACTGTATTGTTATTGGCATTATTGATACACTCAAACCAAAACGCATCTGCAATGGTTAGGTTTAAAAACCCTTTAATGGTATTGTGCGCCGTAAATAAATGGGGGTAGCCTGCTACTAAATGATTACCAAGCGCTTCGCCAAGTGCATCGGGAGACAATTTTAATTCTTTTACAAAAGCAAAGAGTACAACGGTATAGTTGCCCTCAAATTCTGGCTTGGTGGCATTCACCAATATAGAATTAGCTGGCACAGTTACCTGGTATACGCTTAATAGGGCCTCGGAAGCCGCTTTTTTAATTTGATCTACAAGATGCATGAATAATCTATTTGTTTGGCCGAGGCAAAAGTAATTAATTAAGGGCTACCTTCGTCCACTAGTATGCAAAAGCTGCACGAACATATCCGCGGAGGGATCTTACAGCTAGTAGATTTGTTTTATCCCCTCTTTAGGCGCTTTATGCCCCATCAAACCTTTAGGTATGCGGCTTGTGGTGGCTTTAATACCGTACTTGATATTGGCCTATTTTTTGTGAGTTACAATTATTTGTACCTCAAACAGCCCCAGCATATTGGCTGGCTTACAATAAGCCCCCATATTGCCTCTTTTTTAACAGCCTTTTTAGTAACCTTTCCAATAGGTTTTTACCTGAGCCGTTATGTGGTATTCCAAGAAACCTCGGTTGCTAAAAAAGTGCAATTATTTAGGTACTTTATAGTGGTGCTCGGATGCCTGGTTTTAAACTATGTTTTTTTAAAACTCTTTGTAGAAGTTTGTGGTTGGTATCCCACGCCATCCAAACTTGCCACCACCGTTTTTGTGGTTGCCTTTAGTTATTACATGCAAAAATACTTTACGTTTAAAGCGGTAGAGGCGGGGGTGGATTAAGACTTAATTTGGGTTAATAATTAAATACGCAACTTGTAATGAACCACTCCAATTATGATGAATTTCAAATGAGCCATTTTGTTTATTGTGAACAACGGCAGGATATTTACCCGACGACCCAGCAACACCATTTTGAGTTGTTAAAATAATAATCGAATTTGAGGTTACTAAACTATTGTTTACAGTTAATGATGTTGTTACATTTACAATGTCGCATGGTTTATTGCCTCCTCGATTTAGTTTCATTTCATCCGCTGAAAAGGTTGGACTGCTCAAAGTTAATGTTCCGGAACCGTTTGTAGATAACACTTGTCCCGCTGTACCATCCACATTAGGATATGTTAATGCTCCTGCAGTAATTGTTCCAGTCGTTTTTACATTTGTAACCGAAGTATTTCCAAGTTGAATGGTATTACTTGCATTTACAATTGCTCCATTGCCGATAGCTGTTGAATTAGAAAGGGTTCCTGAACTAACATCTGCGCTGTATCCTATTGCAGTATTATTTGATCCGGTCGTTGTAGACGAAAGTGCACCACTGCCAACAGCTGTGTTTGTGGATATATTCCCTGAGCCTCTACCTATAGTAATTTCATTCACTTTTAAATCATTTACAAAAGTCTTGACACCTTTTATAGACTGTGTTCCATTGGTTAAGACACCACCATTTGTAGCGTCAGCAGGTGAGAGGTTTAATACTCCTGAAGAAATAGTGCCACCATTTACATTTGATGTAGCGGAAATTGATCCCATTGTAAAAGTAGCATTACTGCCAGCTGGCCCAGTTAATCCAATAGGACCTTGTGCACCAGCTACTCCTTGAGTCCCTTGTAAGCCTGTTGCACCTGCCGGTCCTGTTAAACCTTGTAGTCCTTGCGCACCAGCTACTCCTTGAGTCCCTTGTAAGCCTGTTGCTCCAGCTATTCCAGTAGCACCAGTCAATCCGATAGGTCCTTGTAAACCTTGTAGTCCTTGCGCACCTGTAGTTCCAGTTGCACCATTCAATCCAGCCGGTCCTTGCGCACCATTAGCTCCTGTTGCACCCGCTGGTCCTGTTAATCCAATGGGACCTTGTGCACCTGTTGCACCTGCTGCTCCTTGTGAACCATTAGTTCCATTTGCTCCAGCCGGGCCAATTAAACCTAAAGGCCCTTGAGGTCCAGTTGCGCCTGCTGCTCCAGTCAATCCGATAGGTCCTTGTGCACCTGTTGCACCTGCTGGTCCTGTTAATCCAATTGGACCCTGGGGTCCACCTGCCGGTCCTGCAGCTCCCGTTAATCCAATTGGTCCTTGTGCACCAGTCGCACCCGCCGGTCCCGTTAACCCAATTGGTCCTTGCGGCCCAGTTGCACCAGCCGAACCCGGAGCACCAGCATCTCCTTTATCACCTTTGATACCTTGTAAACCCTGCGGCCCTTGCAAACCCTGTGGACCTTGTGGTCCTGCTGGACCTGCGATAGGATTGTCTACAGTTTTTGCTTTTTCTGCGTAGAGTGCATAAGGTACACTTGCAAGTTCCATAGATCCAGCAAATTCAAATTTGTTGGATAGGTTTTCGTCAAGTTCAATTAATACCCAATATTTATTAGTACCCCATGAAATAGAATTAAAAGTTCCTTTAGTTGCTTTGCCTTTTCCAATGGCAACATTGTAAATTCCAAATTCATTTGTTTTTGCAGCAATTTCTTCTGTATAAACGCTGCTATTATCTACAACACTATTTGCAGAAACGCTCACTCTAATTTTTACTTGTTTGTTTGGAACAGCCTGCCCGCTTGCGTTACGAAGGATGCCTTGGTAATTGATTGCTTGTGGGGCTTGGCCGCTTGCTTGTAAACTAAAAACAATTAATAATAAAAAAACAAAGCGCATAATTAATATTTTAGTGGTATACTATTACTTTTTGTGTTGAAATATGTTTATTGCCGCCATATAAAACAAATAGGTAGGTGCCGTTACTTACAGTACTTAAATCAATTAAGTTGCTTCCTTCTAGTTGTATGCGTTCAAATATTTTTCTGCCTATAATGTCATAAACAAGTAGATTTAAATTATTCGCATCACAATCTTTTGGTTTGGATATGTAAACACCAACAAATTTATTAGCAGGAACAGGCCAAACTTTCCATGATAAACAAGGGAGAGAATCGCCCGCAGCTTTTAAAAAATAGAGCCCTAAGGGTTGTAAAAAACCTTCCGTAATTACATTGGTTTTATTGCTAAGGTTATTTATAAAAGATTCGCCAATGGAAGAACTAAGAAAGTTGGTGCTTGAAAGCATTTTATCTGAATAACCTGGGTTAATAGCTTGATTAGTAGACTGGGAATAGGATAGGCAGGGGGCAAAGCAAATGATTATTAGAAATATGGTTAACCTTAGTTTCATATATGTTAACAAATATATATAAAAAGAGGTATAAGTATTGGACTATTAAAATATATGTCTTATATATAATAAATACCTTTGTATTAATAATATTCCTACAGTATGAAGCGGATAATTTTACCAATAGTTGCTTTCCTAATTAGTCATTTTTCTTATGCTCAAGTTTGCACTAAAGCGCAGTTACCAAACAATCTTCAAAATGGGCTTGTTGCTTTTTATCCATTTTGTGGAAATGCAAATGATGGAAGTGGGAATTTATTAAATGCAACTTTAAACCAAGGTACACTTGTGCAAGATAGGTTTGGAAATACAAGTTCTGCAATTTCATTAAATGGAACCTCTCAGCTAATAGAGTTTCCTATTAATGCATCCTATAACACATCTACTTTTTCAATTAGTTTTTGGACAAAAGGGAATTCATATAATATTCATAATAAAGTTCAATTAGGGGTTGCAGGAGGAGCGCTTAGATGGAGTTTAAATTGGAATGAAACAAATAATTATTATTCTCCAATGACATGTGCGGGCGGATATGCTACAAATAGTAATTCATTTAACAGTGGTATCCCACTTAGGCAATGGAATCATATTGTTTATGTTGTGGAAGGGACAAGTACAAAAGTTTATAAAAATGGTGTTTACGATGGAGTACAAAATACTGCCTCTGCATTAACTTGTTTTAATACATCAATGAAATTGTGTTTTGGTGGAGATATAGGAGGAGGTTCGATCGAATATTATGATGGAGCATTTGATGATATCTTTTTTTATGATCGAGCGATTAGTTCTAGTGAGGTTTCGCAGTTATTTTTGATAACAAATACCGGATGTAATACACCAGATATTACAAACTTTATTCCTTTTTCAGCACAATCATCAATTTGCGGTACTTCTACAACTCTAAATGCTGGCGCTGGATATACAAGCTATTTATGGAGTACGGGTGCAACATCACAAACAATATCAGCAACTACACCTGGAGAATATAGAGTTACAGTAACCAATGCAGCAGGCTGTTCTGCTTCAGATACAATTAGTGTTAATTTTATAAAGGCTGATATTATACAAGCCAATCAAACTGTTTGTGCTAACACAACTTTAAATTTATTTATTGATAGTACCTTTTCAGGTTCTGTAATTAATGCTAAATCTCAAATGTCTGCTAATTTGCAAACCGGGTTGGTTGCGTTTTATCCTTTTACCGGAAATGCTTCTGATGTTAGTGGTAATAATAATGTGCTTACCGCCAATGGAGTTACTTTAACAACCGATAGATTTGGAAGATCTAATAGTGCCTATTCATTTACCAATACACAAACGAGTGTAACTAATTATTTAAAAGCGGTTAATCCAACTCCATTTGCAAAGAACAGCTATACTATTTCTGCATGGTTTAATTCTAGACAGTTCTATCCAAATATTGGAGGGGTAACTTATAACTATCAGTCTATTGTATTTTATAGCCCTCAATGGTATACATACGGTCCAGCTTATCATTTATCACTGCAGCATGCCAATAACTCTATTTTAGAAGGGGGCAATTGGACTACTACAAATACCAATCAAGCGTTAGTATCTGCTAATGGTTCAATTATCGTTAATCAATGGTATCACGTGGTGTTAAGTTATGATGGTACTACATTAAAAATGTATAAAGACGGTCAGTTAGTTGGTTCTAGAGCAGCAACAATTTCTTATGCCAATCAAATCCAATTTTTAATAGGAGGAGCAGGTGATGGCCCTAGTCCAGGAGGTATATATGGAGGCTTTAATGGCAAAATTGACGATGTTGGATTTTGGGATAGGGCATTGACCTATAATGAAATTCAAGAATTATATATTGGCAGGCCAAGTGTATTATGGTCCACTTCAGAAACAACCAATAAAATTTCGGTAACGCCTGCAGTTACGACAAAATATTATGCTACCCTAACCGATGGAATTGCTACATGTACGGATAGTGTTACGATTACAATAGATAATATTGCGGCGTTTAATCCATTCACAGCTCAGTTAACTTCATGTGGCACTACAAAATCTTTAGATGCAGGAGCAGGCTTCACTAATTATTTATGGAATACTGGAGCAACCAGTCAAACTATTTCTTCAACAGTAAATGGTGATTATACAGTAACAGTAACGAATGCTGCAGGTTGTTCAGCATCTGATACAGTAGCAGTAAGTATAGTAAAAGCAGATATTTTACAAAATAATTCAACAATTTGTAAAGGCACATCAATTACACTCTCTGTTGATAGTTCGTTTACTGCACAGGGATTAATTAATTTAAATCTATTGCCTGCTAATTTAAAGGTTGGATTAAAAGCTTATTATCCATTTTCTGGTAATGCAAATGATGCAAGTGGTAATATTAATAATGGTATAGTTACAGGTGCCACATTAACTGCAGATAGATTTGGAAATGCTAATAGTGCTTATTCTTTTAATGGTAGTTCATTTATAGACCTCGGTAATATTTCTGGAGTCGGTTATTCTGCTTCTCAAGATATTACTACGAGTTTCTGGATTAACGAAGGAGCTTTAGGAACAGTAATTTCTAAGTACACTAATTTGGATGCAGCAAATTCAAATTTCTTTTTCTCTAAAGCTGCCAATACCGCTCAGGTTGCTGGAGATGGGACAAATAGTTTTCCAGCTAACAATATAACAGATTATAGGTGGACTAATTATGTATTAATTGCTTCTGCAGGCTCGAATAAATCTTTTTTATATCGAAATGGAATATTAATTGCTACTGGAACATTAAACGCAAATGGGGCATTATCTGCTACAAAATTAATGCTCGGAAAATTAATGGGATCTCCATCTAATTTTTTCACTGGGAAAATGGATGATGTATTTATTTATAATAGAGTTTTATCGGTTGCAGAAATTGCACAATTGTCAAATTTTCAACCAAAGGTTTCTTGGTCAACTGGCGCGACAACAAATACAATTAGTGTTTCGCCAATGGTAACAACAAAATATTTCGCTACAATTTCAGACGGCATTACAACTTGTAGGGATAGTGTTACAATTACAGTTGATGATTTGTCGGCATTTAATCCGCTACAAGACACTGTAAAGGTTTGCGGTGATAGTACAGTGTTAGATGCCGGTGCTGGATTTGCAACATACAATTGGAGTAATGGTGCAACTACTAGAACGATTGCTCCAAAAGCTTCTGGAAAATATTATGTTAAGATAGCGAATGCCAGTGGCTGTGCTGCAAGTGATACCAGTGTTGTAAGCATTGTGAAAGCAAAAATCTTACAAAAGGATACAACTATTTGTAAAGGAGGTACAATAAGCCTTTCGGCAGATACTATTACTAATCGACTTTTGGCATATTATCCTTTAGATAATAATGCTCAAGATTTAAGTGGGAATAATATGAATGGGGCTGTAACCGGAGCAACACCTACCACAGATAGATTCGGTCAAGCAAATAAAGCATATTTTTTTAACGGAACATCCGACTTTATTAAAGTAAATCATGATAGCCGTTTAAACAGTTTGCCATTAACAGTTAGTTGTTGGTTCAATGCAAATCAGCAAATATCTTCTTCAGGTGCTTTGGTTGGAAAATATTATGCTGCATCCTGGACAGGTTGGCAATTAACTTTAAATGAAACTGGGCCTTCATCTCAGCGTCTTGATCCTTGGTATATTCGTAATAGTAGCAATTATGTAAAAAATAATTCTGCAACACCTAATTTTTATACTACTCCTGTTATTGATAGCTCCTGGCATCACGTTGCATTTGTTATAGATTCCACGAGTGGAAAAATTTATCTCGATGGGTCACTCCAAGCAACAGCATCTTGGGTTGGACCTGCTGGAGCTCCATCCAATTCTTGGCCGATGTATTTTGGTTATTACCCTTCTGGTAATGCTCAGCCAAATGTTTATTACTATCGTGGTAAAATAGATGATATAAGACTTTATGATAAAGCTTTGAATAGCAGTGAGGTGCAGTCTGCTATGTCTAGTTCAATTTCTAATTACCAATATTTGTGGTCAACAGGTGCTACTACGCCAACTATACAAGTAAATCCAACTACAACTACAAAATATTTTGTAACAGTATCGGATGGCATAACAACATGTACCGATAGTGTTGTAGTAAACGTAAGTTCTTCGGAATTAAAGCTCACAGATCCTGCTGCTGTATGTAGCCCTGGGGTTATTAATTTAACAGCTGCTGCTGTTACTTCGGGTTCGGCTGCTGGTTTAACATACACTTATTGGAAAGATGCCAATGCAACACAGGCTTTGGCAAACCCGGATAAAGTTTCTGTTTCAGGAACGTATTATATAGTAGGTAAATCTGCAACAGGTTGCACAAGTGCGCCAACAGCGGTTAAAGTAACAGTTAATCCACTTCCTGTTGCTACCATTGTTACACCATCGCAAACAACAATTTGCGATAAGAGTACGCTCACATTAACTGCTAGAGGAGGAACTAGTTATCAATGGTTGTATAATAGTGCTGCAATAGCAGGTGCAATCGATTCGATTTATGCGGCAAGCCTTGCCGGTAGTTATGAGGTAAATGTAATTGCGCTTGGTTGCACAAGTAAAGTAGCTACTCCTGTAAATTTATCACTTATTAAAGCAGCCGTTCCTAAGTTTAGCAATAGCAGTACTTGTATAGATGTGCCTGTTTCTTTCTTTAATGAAACGGATACTACTTCTAGTGGTTCTGTTAGTTGGGTTTGGGATTTTGGTGATGGGCAAACGTCAACATTATTGAATCCAGTATACACCTACAAAAAAACGGGAACTTTTATTGTTAAACTAACGGTAACGCCTAAATTATGTAGCAGTTTGCCAGCTAATGTAACAAAAAGTATAACCGTCGATATTCCTCCGGTAGGTATTAAATATCCAAATGTACTTGCGGTAAAAAATAAAGCAACACCACTTTCTGCAAGATTTATAGCAAACGGATATTCTTATTTATGGATGCCTTCAACTGGGTTAAACAATGGGGCTATCCAAAAGCCGTTATTTAATTTTAGTCAAGAGCAGTTATACAGAGTTCGTTTAACTTCTGCTAGTGGATGTATTACTATGGACACCGTAAAAGTATCTGTGTATGATAGTTCTGATATTTTTGTTCCAAAAGCATTTAGTCCAAATAAAGACGGCAAAAATGATATCCTACAACCGTTTTTGGTAAATATCACAACACTTAAATTTTTTAGGGTATACAGTAGATGGGGTCAGCTTATGTTCCAAAGTTCAGATAGTAAGCAGGGTTGGGATGGCATGTTCAATAATAACCCTCAACCACTGGAAACATATACTTGGATTGCTGAAGGTGTAGATGGTAATGGTACCACCATATTTAGAAAAGGCCAAACCGTATTAATAAGATAGATAACACACCATGAAAAAAAATATTTTAGCTATACTATTAGTGTTTGCAATAAGTGCCTCAAAAGCGCAAGACCCACATTTTTCGCAGTTTTTTGCATCGCCACTGACCATCAATCCAGCATTAACAGGCAATGCCAATTCAGACCTTCGCGTCTTTACCAATTACAGACAACAATGGCTTGGTAATACGACTAGTTATAATACTGGAACCTTAAGTATCGACTCGCGTTTGTTTAAAGAGCAGCTAGGGGATAAGCGGGTGCTTGGTATTGGCGGATTTTTTATGTCTGATCAATCATTAAACGGGTATTTTAAAAGTACGTATGCATCAATCAATACCTCTTACATGATTGCAATTGATAAAGAGGGTGAACATAGTATAGGTATTGGTTTAGCGGGTATTTATGGTGATAGAAGATTAGACTTTTCGCAGCTAACATTTAGTGAGCAGTTTGGTTCGGGTGGTTTTAATACCGCACTTCCAACTGGCGAAAGTAGTTTAGCAAATCTTAAGCCATATATTTCTGTAGCAAGTGGTTTATTATATAGGTATAAGGGTGAAGAGACAGATATAGAGATTGGCATTAGTGGATATCATTACAATAAACCCAAGCAATCTTTTTTATCTGACACTTCGGGTAATTATTTGCCTGCACGTTTTGTTGCGCATTTTAGTATGGAAAATTATTTGTCTGAAAAATTTAGTGTAAGTACGAACGCTATTTATCAAACACAAGCAAAACAAAGTTATTTTGCGGTAGGGGCTATCTTAAATTATGGAACAATGGAAAAAGGAGTAGGTAAAATATTTAGTACAGGCTTATTTTACAGAAGTGATGATGCCATCTACCCATACGCAGGTTTAACAGTTAATAATTTTCAGTTAGGTCTTACCTATGATGTAACAGTTTCTAAGTTTAAAACCAGTTCTTATGCACCTAAAACCTGGGAGCTTAGTTTGATTTATGCGGTACCACATGTGAGCCTAAAAGATAAAAAGTTAATTCCTTGGCGTAGAATGTAGTTCGGGTGCATTGTATTTAAACAAGCTTCCACTTTTTTCCTCAACTCCAAACTGGTTTTTGTAATCTGGTCCCGTGTATTCAAACACAATATTTTTGGGCGCTGTTACATTTCCCAAATTGTTTGTTGGCAATGCAGTAAACACAGCAGGAAAAACGCCTGTTAAGCTATCTGTTATGGTAAAGCCGCTGATGCTTTGTAAGCGCCAGCTAGCTGCTTCTTTACCTAGTACTTCAAAATGATAATTGCCCGCACTGTCAATGTTTGCAAGCCATATAAGTGGGTACTCAAAATTATACGGCCCCCAATTTGTAATGCGCATTTCGGTTAAGCCGCTTCGAAAATTAGTGAGGGGGGTACTGGTTGCTTTTACTTTTTGTAAGCGCTTGTCAACTGCGTAATCAAGCCCTACTTCTTCGTTTTCTTTGGTAGTATCTAATTCATGAATACGTTCACCTAATTTATAAAGTTGCGCCACATTGGTTTTAGTGTTGCCACTCAAATAAATACTATCGGTACCCATGATGTCATACACCGTATTGTTGTTTTCAAAACTATTAGTAGCAATATAATAGTTTTTACTGTCTGTATTTTTAAATTGGGGATATTTCCAATCAGGAGGTTGCGTGGCACGCGACCATAGTTTAATACCGGTTTTATCTCCTTTAAAATTATTGAGTGCAATGTTTATATTTTGTCCATGCTCTATCGCAATGGCAATTCTATTGCTCGAAAAAATATTGTCTGTAATATCTGTTTCAAAACTATAGCCACCCCATACACCATGGTCACAATTTGTAATGGTGTTTTTCATGATAAGGTTGCTACTAAACGTAACTTCAACACCATTGGTGGGTGCATACGAAAAATCGTTACCATAAATAAAATTATCGTTACAGCCACCAAGGCCAGTATCCATTGTGGTTTGGCCGGCCCATAAAAAAAATCCATCACCCGAATGTGTAGCCGAATTGTAAGCAAAAATATTATGGTTGCACTGTTCAAAAACGAGAATGGCAGCGCTGTCTTGCCCTCTTCTGTATTTTTTATAATGATAACCGCGCACATTAAAATCTAGTTGGTTGTGGTTGATATTATTATATGAACTTTTATAAAGGCCAATGCCAATGCCGGAGTTAAACGAAAAATTATTATCCGAAACAAGTGCATCATTACAACTAGTTAGCATCAGCCCACATTGTCCGTTTGTAACGGTATTGTTTGTGACTATTGCACCCTTGCAATTTTTAATATAAATACCCGCACCATAACGCATCCATTCGTCTGTTTCATTTTGGTGGTAACTCATCCAGTCTTCTTCATCTTCTTTTTCAAAATTGCTTTTTAAGGCGTCTCTGTAATTATAACTAAGGTCGCAATTGTCAATCGTAAGTGCCTCAACACGATCTGCTTTAATGCCAATTTTATAGCCTTTAATGGTGGCGTTTTTGATGGTGATATGGCTTGATCCTGGTTTAATTTCTATGGCAATACCTGTAAACTGGTTGGGCGCAAAAGAAGGATTATTGCCAGCGCCATCTAATATCACACCAGCTAAATCTAGCACTATGTTATTGCCTTCAATAATGATAACCCCGCCTTGTTTTTGTATGGTATTGGTATCTGGGGTAGGGAGGGAATAATGACCGGGTGCCATCAAAATGGTCTTTTTAATGTGCATCCCAACTGACGGAATGGTTGCTTTTTGGGCACAAACCCTGACATTTAGTGGGGAGGCCGCTATAGCCAAGAGGAGTAAAACAAAGCTTCTCATGCTTAAAACTACCTATTTTGGCTAAAAAAGGCTGACATTTTTGCACTTTTTGGCTAGATGGCATAAAGATTGGGTGTATAGTTCTGATTATTAATCTGAAATTCAATTTATATGGGAAAAATAATAGGCATTGACCTCGGTACCACAAATAGTTGTGTAGCCGTAATGGAAGGTAATGAACCAGTTGTAATTGCAAATGATGAAGGACGTAGAACAACGCCTTCTGTAGTTGCCTTTTTAAAAAATGGCGAGCGTAAAGTAGGGGATCCTGCTAAGCGTCAGGCTATCACAAATCCTCAAAACACCATTACCAGTGTTAAGCGTTTTATGGGTCGTCGTTTTGATGAAGTAACCGAAGAAATTAGTCATTGGAGTTATAACGTTGCAAAAGGTGATAACAACACCGTTCGTGTAGCGATAGATGATCGTATGTATACACCACAGGAAATTTCTGCGATGGTGTTACAAAAAATGAAAAAAACCGCCGAAGATTATTTAGGCCACGAAGTAACGGATGCTGTTATCACAGTACCTGCCTACTTTAACGATGCACAACGTCAGGCTACTAAAGAAGCAGGTGAAATTGCAGGCTTAAATGTTAGACGTATTGTAAATGAGCCTACAGCTGCAGCACTTGCGTATGGCTTAGACAAAAAAAATGCAGAACAAAAAATTGCTGTATTTGACTTAGGTGGTGGAACGTTTGACGTATCGGTACTTGATTTAGGTGATGGTGTATTTGAAGTAAAGTCTACCAATGGTGATACACACTTAGGTGGTGATGACTTTGATAAAGTAATCATGGACTTTTTAGCGGATGAATTTAAAAATCAAGAAGCGATTGATTTACGTAAAGATCCTATGGCACTTCAACGTTTAAAAGAAGCTGCCGAAAAAGCAAAAGTAGAATTAAGTTCTTCTGCCGAAACAGAAATTAACTTACCCTACATAACAGCTGTTGATGGCGTGCCTAAACACTTGGTGGTAAAATTAACAAGAGCAAAATTTGAATCTCTTGCAGATAATTTATTTGCACGTTGTTTGAAGCCATGTGAAGTGGCATTAAAAGACGCTGGTTACACAACTTCTCAAATTGACGAAGTAATCTTAGTAGGTGGTTCTTCTAGAATTCCTAAAGTACAAGAGATTGTAGAAAAATTCTTTGGTAAAAAACCAAATAGAAGTGTTAACCCTGATGAAGTTGTTGCACTTGGTGCAGCGATTCAGGGTGCGGTATTAACGGGAGAAGTAAAAGATGTATTGTTACTAGACGTTACACCACTTGGCCTAGGTATCGAAACCATGGGAAGCGTTATGACAACCATGATTCCTTCTAACACAACCATCCCAACTAAAAAAACAGAAGTATATTCTACAGCGAGCGATAACCAACCGGGTGTTCAAATCCATGTATTACAAGGAGAGCGTCCAATGGCCAATCAAAACAAGAGCTTAGGTATCTTTAATTTAGATGGTTTACCACCAGCACCAAGAGGTGTTCCTCAAATCGAAGTAACTTTTGATATCGATGCAAATGGTATCTTAAGCGTACACGCAAAAGACAAGGGTACTGGTAAAGAACAAAAAATTAGAATTGAAGCGGGTAGTGGTTTAAGCAAGGAAGAAATTGAAAAAATGAAAGACGAAGCTAAAGCCAACGAAGCAACTGATAAAGAAGCACGTGAAAAAGTAGAAAAATTAAACCAGGCCGATAGCCTTATTTTCCAAACGGAAAAGCAGTTCAAAGAGTTTGGCGATAAAATTTCTGCCGATAAAAAAGAGCCGATCGAAGCAGCGCTTACTAAATTAAAAGAAGCGCATAAAAATCAGGACATCCCAGCTATCGATGCTGCTATGGCTGAAATGAATACTGCTTGGACAGCTGCTTCTGAAGAAATCTACAAAGCGCAACAAGAAGCTGGACCAGAAGCTAGTGCAGGTGCTGATGCGGGTGGAGCACAACCACAAAATGACAATGTAGAAGACGCGCAGTTTGAAGAAGTGAAATAGGGTTTACATAGGATGAATAAAAAAAGTCCCCTGTATTTTTACAGGGGACTTTTTTTATGTAAAATATCTTTACTTAATAATGCGGTAGCACCAGCGTTTTAGTTTTCCTTCAAAATCAAACCCGGTTGTGGTTTTAGTAATGTCTTTGATACTACTTGCTTTAATAGAAGCTTCGTCTAAAATAAACTTTGTGAAGTTGGTACTAAAATAAAGCGTGCCACCCTTTGTTGTTGCAGCAAGCATATCATTGATCAGTTCTACGTGGTCTCTTTGAATGTCTAAAAAATCTTTCATACGCTTACTATTGCTAAACGTAGGAGGATCCATTACAATCAAATCAAAACTATCTGGTGCAAGGGTTTTCAAATACTGTTTTACGTCGGCGTGGATATAAAAATATTTGCTTGGGTCTTTTAATAGATTAATGGCCATATTGGTTTCGGCCCAATTCAAATAGGTTTTGGATAAATCCACCGATGTTACAGCGGCCGCTTCTCCAGCTGCAGCATACACCGAAAAGGATCCAGTGTAGCAAAATAAATTCAGGAAGCGTTTATCTTTTACTTCTTTGCGCACCATTTCACGCGTGATGCGGTGGTCTAAAAATAAACCGGTATCTAAATAGTCGGTTAAGTTTACCTGAAATTTTAAATCATTTTCCAGTACGGTAAAAAATTCCTGCTTGGTATCTACTTTTTCATACTGCTCGTCTCTATGAGACATTTTTTTTCTTTCTCTCTTGTAAATACCAGTAAGGGGTGTGCCGGTTACTTCGCTAATAATTTCGAGCGAAGGTTGTAGCCATGCATCGTGCTCTTCATCGGTCATACCATGCCTTCTTACATATTCAGAAACGTAAATTTTATTTTCGTAGGCTTCTATGCAAAATGGAAATTCAGATAAATCATGCTCGTAAATACGGTAACAACCCACACCGGTGCGCCTAGCAATTTTACTGCGGTGCTTGAACACTTTAGTAAGTCTATTACTAAACATTTCTAGCTTTTGGGCTAGCGGTAAACCTTGTTTTTTTTCTATTTCTTCTTCCATGGGTTATTGTAAAGCCCCGAGTGCGTCTTTGATACGCGCCCATGCTTTTTCAATATTTTGCATGCTATTGGCAAAAGAGAAACGAACACAATTAGGCTCCCCAAATGCATCACCCATTACACTTGAAACATGCGCTGTATTTAATAAGTACATGCTAAAGTCTGCAGCGTTTTTAATGGTTTCTCCATGTACAGATTTACCATAATACGCACTTACATCGGGGAATACATAAAAAGCACCTTGAGGCTCAAAGCAAATAAAACCAGGCATCGCTTTTACAAGTTCTAAAGTTCTTGTTCTTCTACGTGTAAACTCTTCAGTCATTTCTAGAGAAGGGGTAAGATCGCCAGTAAGTGCAGCAACAGCGGCTTTTTGCGTAATTGAACAAGTACCACTTGTAAACTGTCCTTGTAATTTTTCCATGGCTTTTGCTATCGTTGTGTTAGATGCGGTGTACCCAAGTCTCCAACCGGTCATCGCAAAACCTTTACTAAGGCCATTGATTACGACTACTTGGTCTTTAATTTCTGCAAATTGAGCAATGCTCTCATGCTTGCTTTCAAAATTAATGTACTCGTATATTTCGTCCGATAAAATAATAATGTTTGGATGCTTTTTAAACACTTCTACTAAAGCGGTTAATTCGGCTAATGTATACACAGCACCAGACGGGTTACACGGCGACGAAAACATAAATACTTTTGTCTTTGGTGTAATAGCGGATTCTAGTTCGGCGGCCGTTATTTTGAACTGGTTGGCAACTGTGGTTCTAATTTCAACCACTTTACCACGCGCAATTTTTACAAGCTCCGAGTATGTTACCCAGTAAGGTGTTGGAATAACAACTTCATCTCCTTCATCTACAAGCGCTAAAAGAGCATTCGCTAAACTTTGTTTAGCACCGGTAGATGTCACAATATTTTCTGGTAAATAATCTAAATTATTGTCTCTTTTTAATTTGATACAAACAGCTTCTCTCAAATCTGCAAAACCAGCAACAGGGGTGTAGTGGCTCCAGTTATCATTGATGGCTTTAATGGCAGCATCTTTAATGTGCTGCGGTGTATCAAAATCTGGTTCTCCTAAACTAAGGTCAATTACATCAATGCCTTTGGCCCTTAATTCACGACCTAATTTGGCCATTTTAAGGGTTTCTGGTTCAGCGAAACGATCAAGGAGTGTAGAGAGTTGCATGCTTATTTTGTTATATAGTGTAAAAAATGGGTTCGATTGCGGAGCAAAGTTCGTAAAACTTGGGCATAAAACTAGACCCTCCTGGTTGCTTAAATGCCTATGGGGATAAGTGCTGCTTAAACCAGTTCCTCATCAGGCACTAGCGCATAGTTTTTAATTTCATTGTAAAGGGTGCCACGCTCAATGGGCTCGCGCTTTACTTGTTTGATTAAACGCACTAAATCGGCGGTGCTCATAGATGGGTTTTGTTCTTCACTACCTGCCATCGCATAAATTTTAGTAGAGTCATCGATAGTGCCATCCATGTCATTGACGCCAAACGATAAAGTGAGCTGTGCATTTTGTCTGCCTAGCATTGGCCAGTAGGCTTTAATGTGCGCAAAATTATCCATATACAGGCGAGACACGGCGTACATGCGCATATCCTCGATGGTAGTAGACTCTGCCACATGGCTCATGTCGTTGTCTTGGTTGCGAAACTTTAATGGAATGAATGTATTAAAGCCACCCGTTTGATCCTGGAGTTGACGTAGTCTTTCCATGTGGTCAATCCTGTGCCAGTATTTTTCGATGTGGCCATAAAGTAGGGTAGCATTGCTATGCATACCCAATTGATGTGCTACTTTATGAATATGCAACCAACCATCTGCGTCCACTTTGTCTTCGCAAATTTGTTTTCTAATTTCTGGATGAAAAATTTCGGCACCACCGCCAGGTAAAGAATCTAAACCTGCTTGATGCGCAAGTTTCATACCTTCCTCTGTGGTAACTTTTGCTTTCTTAAACATGTAATCTAGCTCTACGGGTGTAAAGCCTTTGATATGTAAATCAGGACGGTGTGCTTTAATGGCTTGTAATAATTCAATAAAAAAGGTAAGGTTCATTTTTGGATGAACACCGCCCACAATATGCACTTCGGTGACAGGTTTCCCATCGTAACTTTTTACAATGTGCATCATTTGTTCGATGCTTAATTCCCAACCTTCTTCTCTGTTGGCATATAGTTTAGAGTAGGAACAAAATTTGCAAGAAAATACGCAAACATTGGTAGGCTCAATATGAAAATTTTTATTGAAATAGGTTTTGTCGCCGTGCTTTTGTTCGCGCACATAATTGGCAAGTGTACCGAGCCACGATAAAGAACCTTTTTCAAAAAGCGCAACACCATCTTCAAACGATATGCGCTCTTTGTTAATTATTTTTTTGGCAATTTGTTGGAGTTCTTTGTCTTTGGTTGCTTCTACTATAGAAACAATAGCCGCTTTATTGGTACCCATCACGCAGTCATTTTAATAGACTGCAAAGTTACAATAAGTTTAAGATTAACCCATTAAAATCCCGGCAATACTAGCAGATAAATACGAGGCTAAAGTACCACACAATAGGGCTTTTAAGCCAAGTTTGGCAAGGTCTGCTCTACGACTAGGGGCAAGTTCACCAATACCACCAATTTGCATACCAACGCTGCTAAAATTTGCAAAACCGCAAATAGCGATACTTACAATTAACAGGCCTTTTTCTGATACGATTGGAACGGCTTTTGTGGTTAAATTGTTAAACGCAACAAACTCGTTGATGGTTAATTTTTGACCGAGAAGGGTAGCGGCATTTGCTACGTCTTGGCCAGGAACACCCATGGCCCAAGCCATTGGATAAAATATTTTGCTAAAAATAAAATCAAGTGATAAACCTGGGTAAGCAAGGCCTAATAGGTAATTTAAAAAAGCAATTAAAGCAATAAAACCAATAAGCATAGCAATTACGTTAACCGCAATTTTCATACCATCACTAGCGCCATGAGAAATGGCATCAATGATATTGCTGTAAGGGCTTTTTACTGCTAGTTTTACATTTCCCATGGTTTCTGATTCCTCGGTTTCAGGGAAAACAATTTTTGAAATAACAAGTGCTCCAGGAGCGGCCATTAAACTAGCCGTTAGCAAGTACTCTGCTTTAGCGCCCATGTTTGCGTACACAATTAATATACCGCCGGCAATACAAGCAAGGCTGCCACTCATACTAGCGAGTAGCTCACTTTTTGTCATACCATTTAAATACGGACGAATCATAACCTGTGCTTCTACCTGACCCACAAAGGCACTCGCTACATTGCTTAAGGCCTCGGCACCACTCACGCGCATGATAAAGTTCATTGCTTTGGCAATAATCGAAACAATAAATTGCATCACACCAAAGTGATATAAAATAGCAACAATAACACACACTAAAATAATGGTAGCGGTAACGCTAAAGGCAAATACAAAACCACCTTGTCCAAAGTCTTTAACACCATCTGGGGCGTTTACCATGACACCTCTGTAAACAAAGGCAACGCCTTCTCTTGCAAAACGTTCAATTTTTTCCATGCCGTGGCCTAGTTTTTGAAAAAACCAGGTAACGGGTGGAACTTTTAAAACAAGTACTGCAATGATTACTTGTAATAGCATGCCGCTCACGACTAATCTATAATTGATCCTTCTTTTATTGTTTGAAAATAAAAAGGCAATGGCTAGAATAAGTATGATCCCTAAGACGCCGTGAAATTTATCCATGCTATTTGTTTGGGCTCGGTTAAAGTGGTAAGATACTATTCTTACATTAAAGATTGTATCTTTTTATCAAGTACCGATTTAGCTACTGCGCCAATTTGCTTGTCTACAATTTGACCACCTTTGATAAATAAGATAGCAGGGATAGAAGTGATACCGTAGTTAACACTCAAATTAGGATTGTTGTCTACGTTTACTTTTCCAATATTTACTTTGCCATCATATTCTTTTGCTAATTCTTCAATAACGGGTCCGATAGCTCTACAAGGTCCACACCATTCTGCCCAAAAATCTACTAAAGTTAATTTGTCACTGTCTAACACGGTTGCCTGAAAATTGGCATCTGTTAATTCTAAAGCCATGATTGATTTTATTTAAAATTTTAAGATAAAGTTTGATTCTAAAGAAGTGTCAAATTTAATTCCAAACCCTGCAACTGCCACATTGACTTTTCCACATTAGCCAACTAGTCCTACTTGCACCTCCACGTCTGGATTATCGAGTAAAAAGCCTGCCATTTCCTCATTCATTTGGAATCCTTTGTCAAAACTGTATAAACTTACCAACAAGTTTTCTTTGGGTTCCAAAACATTAAATCGGAGGCTAGACTTGCCTGGGTATTTTTTAACGTTGGTTTCAATAAACTCCACAAACTGCGGCGTAAGGGAAGCAGCATGAATATTGATGTCTAAGCTTCTAGTTAAATTTTGTTTTACAGACTCTAATAAGTTGATGGAACTTACTTTGAAATCAAATTCGTTGGGGCGGTTGTAACGAGGTCTAAAAAAACCGTTGAGTAAAACATTTTGCCCTTTGTCTAAATAGTTTTGAAACTTAATATAATCTTCACTCCATAAAATAAATTCTGTTTTACCACTAAAATCTTCGATCGCAAAAGAGCCAAAGTTTTTACCCGTTTTAGTAACGCGGTGCTGCACGTCAATAATGAGTCCGGCTACTTTTATGGCGCGTCCAGGATTTGGTTGAATTTGAAGTGTTTCTTTTATTTCATTAAAATCCGCAATATTGGTAATACCATAATAGCGCAGTTCAAATTTGAAATGATCTAGTGGATGACCACTCATAAACATACCCGTTACATCTTTTTCAAACTCTAGTAATTCGGTGAGGGTCCAAGGTTCTGTTTTGGTAAGCTTTGGAACAGGCACTTGCATCGCAGAAGAAAGGTCACCAAAAAGGGTATTGGTGCTTCCTGCACTCAGGCTTTGAAGCGCTTGTCCGTAATTGATAATTTTTTCGAGGCCCGATACACGCTCACCATCTGGAATTTTAAAATACTGTGCTCTATGAAATTCTGTAAAGCAATCAAAGGCACCAGAATACGCTAAACTTTCTAAAGATTTTTTATTGACGCTTCTACTAATCACTCTTTTGATAAAATCAAATATGCTTGCAAAGGATCCGCCTTTTTCTCTTTCCGCAATAATGGTTTCAATGGCAGCTTCACCCACACCTTTTAATCCACCTAGTCCAAATCTAATTTCTCCTTTTTGGTTAACGGCAAAACCGTTAAGTGATTCATTGATATCTGGCCCCAGTACTTTAATTCCCATGCGTTTACACTCTTCCATAAAGAAGGTGATTTTTTCTATACTGCCTGCGTTGTTTAATACCGCCGACATATATTCGCCAGGGTAGTGTGCTTTTAAATAAGCTGTTTCGTATGCTACATAGGCATAGCAAGTAGAGTGTGATTTGTTAAATGCATATTGCGCAAAGGCTTCCCAGTCTGTCCAGATTTTTTCTAAGGTTTCTGCTGCGTGTCCTTTGCTAGTAGCACCTGCCACAAACTGTGCTTTCATTTTATCCAGCACCGATTTTTGTTTTTTACCCATGGCTTTACGTAGTACATCGGCGTCGCCTTTTGTAAAGCCACCAATTTTTTGACTAAGTAACATTACTTGCTCTTGATACACAGTAATACCATATGTTTCAGCCAATATTTCTTTCATTTCATCGAGGTCATAACTGATGGCTTCGCGGCCATGTTTACGGTCAATGAAATTTGGTATATATGCCATGGGCCCAGGTCTGTACAGGGCGTTCATGGCAATGAGGTCGTCAAATTTATCGGGCTTTAATTCGCGTAAATATTTTTGCATGCCCACGCTTTCAAATTGGAAAGTAGCATTGGTTTCTCCTTGTTGGTAAAGCTTAAAAGTTTTTTCGTCGTCTAATGGAATGGTATCTAAATCAATAACAACCCCATGGTTTTGCTTAATAAGCGCAAGCGCCATTTTTAAAATAGAAAGGGTTTTAAGCCCCAAGAAGTCCATTTTAATAACGCCGGCATCTTCAATGATACTGCCTTCAATTTGCGTTACCCATAAATCAGAATCTTTAGCCGTAGCCACCGGAATCAAGGTGGTTAAATCTTGTGGTGCAATGATAATGCCGGCTGCGTGGATACCGGTGTTTCTCACAGAGCCTTCTAATCTTTCTGCTTCTTTTAAAACTTGTGCTCGAATATCATTGCCCCTATATATTTCTCGAAGTTTTTTGATATTGTCAATGTCTTCCTGTTGATAGCCTTCTTTTTCCTCTAAAGATTTTGGTCCTTCTTTGATCGTAAAAGGAGCGTGTAGTACACGGCCAAGTTCGGTACCTGGTTTATCGGGTACTAATTTTGCAAGTACGTTACTTTCGGCGAGTGGTAAATCAAGAACGCGTGCTACGTCTTTGATACTCATTTTAGCAGCCATTGTACCGTATGTGATAATTTGTGCTACCTGATTTTTACCGTATTTGTCAACTACATAATCGATTACTTTTTGACGACCTTCATCGTCAAAGTCCGTATCGATATCGGGCATGCTCTTACGATCTGGATTTAAGAAACGCTCAAATAGTAAGTTGTACTTGATAGGATCAATATTGGTGATGCCAATACAGTAGGCTACCACAGAGCCCGCCGCAGATCCACGACCGGGTCCAACAAAAACGCCCATTGCCCGGCCAGCCTTAATAAAGTCACTTACAATTAAGAAGTAACCCGCAAACCCCATTGTTTTAATGGTAAATAATTCAAAATCTAAACGTTCTTGAATTTCAGGTGTTACATCGTTGTAGCGCATGTTGGCACCCTCACGTGTAATATGTTGTAAAAACTCCCACTGGTTTAAGTTGGCATCTTTGTGTATCTGAAATTCCTTTGGAATAGGAAAGGCCGGTAGTAGAATATCTTTTTTTAAATTGAGTACTTCTACACGGTCGACAATCTTATTTGTGTTGTCTAAAGATTCTGGGATATCGCTAAAAAGCTTACCCATTTCTTCCTGCGTTTTAAAATAAAACTGATCGTTTGGAAATTTAAAACGTCTATTTTTTATTTGCGTGTCATCATTTACAAAGTCATCAAAACCAGGTGTACTTTGCTTTTCACCGGTATTGATACACAATAAAATATCGTGTGCATTGGCGTCGTCCTGATCTACATAGTGGCTGTCATTGGTAGCTATAACAGGTACATTGTATTTTTTTGAAAACTGCAATAAGGTGTTATTGATAACTTCCTGCTGCTTAATATTATGGCGCTGAATTTCAATAAAATAATCTTCACCAAATAAGTCTAACCACCACTTAAATTCTTTCTCTGCTTTTTCGGGCCCTTCATTTAAAATGGTTTGTGGAACATAGGCACCAATGCAACAAGTAGTGGCAATAATACCTTCGTGGTATTCTTCAATTAATTTTTTATCAATACGAGGATACTTGCTATACATCCCTTCAATAAATCCTAGCGATGTAAGCTTTACTAAATTCTCGTATCCTTTTTTATTTTTTGCCAGTAAAACCTGGTGGTATCTTTTGTCTTTAACTTCTTTGGTAAAAGTTTTTATGTGTCTATCTTCTACCACATAAAATTCACAACCAACCACTGGTTTAACAATGGGTTCCAAAATGTCTTTACCAAATTCATCCTTACCAATAATCTTTGTTTTTTTCCATGCCTGACTTACAAATTCAAATGCGCCAAACATATTTCCATGATCTGTTATGGCAAGCGCAGGCATTTTATTTTCAATGGCTTTGTCGTATAATTTTTCTACCGAAGCCGCCCCGTCAAGCAACGAATATTGGGTATGAACGTGTAAGTGTGAAAAAGTTGGCATGGCCCAAATATCCTGACTCGAACGCAACCTTTTGGGGTGCAGTTATCCACAATGGCAGGGGAGTGGAACAGATTGTTAAAAAGTTATGCGCAGGGGCCTATTTTACTGGTTTTTAGGGCTATACTTGTTCCATATTTATGCGCAATAATGTTTATGTAATATTCATTTTGGGGCTTTTTCTGCTTTCTGGCTGTAAATCACTGAGTAAGCTAACTTCCAAAGACCAATCCAGCGCCAATAAAGTGCAGGGAAGCAGCTCGTCTATGCCCCGAGGTTTTTTGGATAATTTGGCCGTTTTACCCGGAGAAGTAAAACTTGGTGGCGTAAAAGTTACGGCACCAAAAGTGGCTGAAGCTGAACCCCTAAAAAATAAAGGGCTTAGTTATGACGCCGCGATCTCACTCCCCAATAAATATGCAAACTTACTTGGCGTTGCACCCACCGAATTAACCAATACACTTCTCTTAAGCCAAATGGAAAAGTGGTTCGGCACACCGTATTGTTTTGGCGGCAGTACCGATTCTTGTATCGATTGCTCATCGTTTTCGCAAGTGATACTCCGTGAGGTATACAATGTAAAAATTCCTAGAAATGCGCAACAACAATTTGATGCGGCCACTAAAATAGAAACAGAAAATTTAAAAGAAGGCGATCTTGTATTTTTTAATACCGTATCTGCATCAATGATTATTACCCATGTGGGTGTATTTGTTTCCAACAACAAATTTGTTCACGCTTCTACATCAAAGGGTGTTACCATTAGTGATTTGTCGGAAAAATATTTTGTAAAAGCCTTTAGAGGCGCCGGCCGGTTTATAAAACCGTAAGTACATTTTTTAACCAATCATTTCCTGCCTCAGTTAACTTTGCATTTTCATTTTGATCGGTGGCGCCAATACCCGCTTGCGTTACAATAGTGCTACCAGCATTTATGGTTTGTTGTAATCTTTTGAGCGTGATATCTTCTAAAACATCAGCCCCGCCAAATTCGTCCGACGCAACAATGCAATCCCGCAGATCTAAAAATTCATTAGCAATACCTTGTTCGAGTAAAAAATGATGCACAAGGGCTGAGCCAAGAACCGCGCCGGTACACACAATTTGATCTTTATAATAAAGAAAAGCGCGCACGGGCTTGTCGTGTAGCAGCCACTCAATTTCTGTAAATAAATCCCCTAAACGAAGGTTGCAAGAATGTTTTTGATCCGATAATAAAGCATCTGCAAGGCTAAATACACGCTGTTTTACTGCCTCAAATAATTGTAAGGCAATGTCTTTGTTTCCATCAAAAAAAGCGCTGGATACTTCCGTGAGCGCGGACTCCATAAGGGCAGGGGTTTCCACTATAAAGCAGGTGCCGCCAGCATGTTGCGCCGCGCCGCTATGGGAAGCAGCGTTCGTTGCATTGTTGGTAGCAGCAATTTTTAAAAATGCTTCTTTAGACTGTACTTGTTGAGCAGTGATACTTTGTAATTGCATAAGCGCTAATTGGTGCGCAAAGTTACAATAACTTGCGCTTTAGCACTATCTTTATCTAACTAAAGGAGCAGCTATGTTGAACCCCATTATTAAAGTAGAAAACCTCACTAAAAAATACGGCGATTTTGAAGCCGTTAAAGGCCTTAGTTTTGAAGTGTATCCGGGTGAAATATTTGGTCTCTTAGGCCCTAATGGCGCCGGAAAATCTACTACACTTGAAATTATAGAAACCCTGCGCGAAAAAACCAGTGGTTCAGTAATTGTAAACGGTATTGATATTGATAAAGACCCAGCTCAGGTAAAAAAAATAATTGGCGTTCAACTGCAAACGGCGGGTTTTTATCCCGGCCTTAATTTACTAGAGTTACTAGATTTATTTGCCGGGCTTTACAATGAAAAAATAGACCCCTTGATGATACTTGATAGTGTAAACCTTAGAGACAAAGCCAAAGCAAAATTTAAAGAATTAAGCGGTGGACAAAAACAGCGTTTTTCTATTGCCACCACTTTAATTAATAAGCCACTTTTAATTTTTTTAGACGAGCCAACTACTGGGCTAGATCCTCAAGCTCGAAGAAATTTATGGGACTTAATCAGATCTATTAGAGATAGTGGAACAACGGTAGTGATTACTACGCACTATATGGATGAAGCCGAAATACTTTGTGATAGGGTCGCCATCGTAGATAGCGGAAAGCTAATAGCCATAAATACGCCCGATCAATTGATTGATGATTTAGTTGCAGGTGGTTTTGAAAAACCAAAAGAAGTAAAGCAGGCCAATTTAGAAGACGTATTTATTAATTTGACAGGACACGTATTAAGAGAAGCATAAATAATAAAGCATGGAAAAAGATCCAAGATATCCAATAGGAAAATACGAAGCTCAACCTTTTTCGGAAGTGCAAAAGAAAAAGTGGCTTGCTGATATTCAGTTTTTACCAAGTGAACTAGAGCAGTCTATCGAAAATTTAGACGAAGCGCAACTACATACCCCTTATAGAGATGGTGGTTGGACAGTGCATCAACTGGTGCATCATATGGCTGATAGTCATATGAATTCTTTTATTAGGTTTAAACTTGCTTTAACAGAAGACAATCCAACCATTAAGCCATACGAAGAAAATGCGTGGTCAGAAACAGCCGATGTTGTAAAAGAGCCCATCAATGTTTCCATTACCTTACTTTATGCGCTACATAAACGTTGGTTAACACTCTTACAAAATATGTCGGATCAGGATTTTGAAAAAACATTGTTTAATCCACAGCGTAGAGGCCAAATAACACTTTGGGACATGCTTGGTATTTATGCATGGCATGGTAAACACCATGTAGCGCATATTAAAACATTAAAAGAAAACAAGGGCTGGTAATATTTATACATTGGCAATGAGAGAGCAGCGCTGGAAAAAAATTTCTTCTAAAAAAGTATTTGAAGACAAGTGGTTTAAAGCAAGAGCCGACGCTTGTCAGTTTCCGGATGGCAGAATTATTGATCCGTATTACGTAGTTGAACTACCTGGTTGGGCCAATGCAGTTGTAGTGACCCCCAACAACGAAATTGTTTTAGTAAAACAGTACCGTTATCCTTTAGATGCAGTAACGCTAGAACTGCCGGGTGGTGTTATCAATGATGGCGAAGACCCTGCGGTAGCAGCACTTAGAGAAACCATCGAAGAAACGGGCTATACTTCTGATCGTATTCAGTTCATTTGTAAGCTGGCTCCCAATCCAGCTATCAATGACAATACCGCTTATTTTTATTTAATTGAAAATGCGGTACCTAGTGCACACACCAACCCAGATTTTTACGAAGACATTGAAGTAGTGTTATATAGTAAAAAGGATTTTATTGAATTACTACAGCAAAATAAAATCATGCACGGCGTTCAATTAGGGCCCATTTATGAAGCCCTCATTCAATTAGGTTGGTTACAATACTCTTGATGGAATAATTCCTTCAATTTCTCCTACTAAAAAAACGCTTCCATATACCACAATTAAATCAGTGGCCTGCGCCTGTTTTTTAGCAGCGGCAATGGCTTCATTTACGGTTAAATAGATGTTACCCTGTAAGCCATATGCACCGGCTTTTTGTTGTAGTTCATGCGCATCAATGGCTCTTTCTATTTGAGCCTTTGTAAAATAATAGGTAGCATGCGCTGGTAATAAAGCAAGTACACTATTAATGTCTTTGTCTTTTACCATGCCAAAAACAAGGTGTAATGTAGGGTAAGGTAAAAGTGCTATTTGTTCGAGAAGTGTTTGGATACCTGCCACATTATGCGCTACGTCTACAACAGTAGTGGGGTTGTTTCCAATCACTTGCCACCTGCCATACAGGCCCGTATTTATTTTTACATGGCTAAGGCCATCAAGTATTTGTTGGTTGGTTATTTGCCAACCTTTTGTTTGTAAAATGCCAACAGCAGTTAATACGCCCAAAACATTTTTTGATTGATAGTTCCCATTTAAATCAAGCTTATAAGTAGCACTTGCTCCGGTTATATTATTTGCAACATCTACTTGTAAATATTCATGAGAATAGTTGGAGCTTAGTACTGTAAATAAATCGGATGCATAAGTTAGGGTCGTGTTAATTGCTGCAGCTTCAAAAACGGGCTTGGTTTCTGAGGTATATTCACTAATAACACAAGGGATATCTTTTTTGAGGATGCCTGCTTTTTCCCCTGCAATTTGTGGAATGGTATCTCCTAAAAACTGGGTATGATCAAGTCCTATATTGGTAATAACCGAAACTTCAGGGGTGATAATATTAGTGCTATCTAAACGTCCGCCAAGGCCAACTTCAATAACGGCAATGTCAACTTTTTGCTCCGCAAAATAACTAAATGCCATGGCAACGGTTATTTCAAAAAAAGAAGGCTGAATTTCCTCTATGAGTGGCTTTATTTTTTCTGTAAATGCAATAACAAATTTTGTAGAACAATAGTCTCCATCAATTTTAATTCTTTCTCTAAAATCAACTAGGTGTGGCGACGTGTAAAGCCCGGTTTTATAACCAGCGGTTTGTAATATTGAAGCGAGCATATGACTGGTAGATCCTTTGCCATTCGTGCCTGCAATATGAATGGATTTAAATTGCTGTTGTGGATTGCCCAGTGCCTCACAAAGCTTGATGGTATTGGTTAAGTCGGCTTTGTAAGCAGCTGCACCAACACGACTAAACATAGGAAGTTGTGTAAATAAATACTCAAGTGTTTGGTTGTAATTCATTTACTCGTGAATCTTAAAACTAAATACAATGGTTCCTTTTTGTTCGGGATCATTGCCTGCATTTAAGCGTAGCATTTTTGCTTTTTTGATGGCAATATTTCTGATGTTGGCATTCGTAGTAGTCGTACCTCGAGGGTTTACAGTAGCTCCAATAACTTGTCCATTATCATTCACCACAATATCCACGGCTACTTTTGCATTTTCATTAAAATCATCTTCAAAACTTGGAAGCTTTGCAATACGTCTTCCATCGAGTCCACTTCTTATGCTTACACCAGCACCTGCGCCAGCTGGTCCACCCGTTCCATTACCACCATTACCCGTGTAACTGTCGGAATTTGGGTTGCCATTTATTTTTCCTTGATCACCTTTGCCACCCGCAATGCCTTGATCTGTTTTTCCATTATAATTATCTGCATTATTACCACTTGTTGTAGTACTAGATCCACCGCCAAATACGGCTTTAGGTTTTGGTGGCGCTTGCACAGGAGGTGTAATGGTATTTTGTTTTTTTATAGGCTTTGTTACAACTGCGGCTGCTTCATCTGTTTCATTGGCATCGGTTTGAATGGGCTTACTTGCTTCAACCTGCGCTGGAGGGCTTGTTTTGGTATTGTCTGTTTCTGTGGCCGCTTCTCCGGGAACTTGGGGCGCTTCGGTACCAAGGCCAGTTTCTGAATTACCTAAGTTAACTTCAATGCCTTCACCAAAACTAGGTGTTGGAATTTGTGGAAGTTCCCAGTTTAAAAGAAAGAAAATAAAAAAAAGCAACAAGCAAATGAATGCTGTTATAAGGCCTGCTTTAATGTTTTTTTCTTTTTCAAACCCAAGGGTCATGGTAATAAGTATTATGGCTTATAAAGCTACGGGTTAAGGCGTCAATTCAATTGAATGTTGAAAATTAACGCTTATACGGGCTAGTAATCCACCTTTATGGCCTAAAAAAAAGTTAAGAACGGCTATTTGAAAAATACGTCGTAGCCAAATCTTAAAATTGTGGCACAAATAACAAGTAAGAAAAAGACGCGGATAAATTGATTACCCTTGGCAATGGCTAGTTTGGCGCCCAATAAGCCGCCAAGTGCATTGCAAAGTGCCATGGGTATCGCAACGCCCCAAATAATGGTTCCTTTAATAAAAAACAGCACGATGGATCCAAAATTGGTAGATAAATTAACCAGTTTGGCATGTGCACTCGCTTGCAAAAAATCATAACCAAGTAATGCTATAAAACCGAGCACTAAAAAACTACCTGTGCCTGGTCCAATAAATCCATCGTAAAAACCTACAATGGCGCTTAATAATAAGCTGCGCAAGAGAAGAGCGATTCTCGATAATTTTTTAGATTGTGCTTGCCCAAAACTTTTTTTGGTATAGGTATAAATAGCAACAACAATGAGTACGCAAAATAAAATGGGTTTCATATGCGTGTTGCCCATTTTACTAAGTAGTTCAGATCCTAAAAATGCAAATGAAAAGGCAACCATACACATGAGCGCCATACTCTTCCATTCTATTTGTACTTTTTTAACGTATTGCTTTGCTGCAAAAAATGTTCCACTAAAAGCAGGAATTTTTAAAGAACCAATGACGGTGGATACTGGTAAATTGGGCATTAAAATAAGCGCTGTAGGGGTTTGTATCAGTCCGCCTCCACCTACTATGGCATCTACAAAACCTGCGCCAAATGCAGCGACACACAAAAATATTAAAGTAAGGGTATCTAGTTGATCAAACATGCTGATGATTGTGTTGACGTGTATTTGCGAGTATTAATCCTGCAATAACAATACCCGCACTAATCATGTGAATTTGTTGAAATGGCTCATTTAAAAATACCACCGCTTCGATGGTACTAATAATAGGAATGAGGTTACCAAATAAAACGGTGGTACCAGCGCCAATTCTTTTAATCGCTGCATTCCAACATAAAAAAGAAATAACAGAAGTGCCTGCGCCTAAATAAATTAATGACATCACAAGTGCATTATTCCAAACAATGGGTGCTGCGCTTGTTTGCTCTATTAAAAAACCAGGAAAAATTAAAATAGTCCCAAGTCCAAAAATGGCTAGCAAAAATGTAGTAGCAGAAATAGTGGCTGGTTTTTTTCTTACAAGAACATTGTATACGGCAAATGCAATGGCACCAGCCACTGCCCATACATCACCCAACGAAAATGTAAAAGATAAAAGTGTTTGCAAACTGCCTTTAGAAATAAGTAATAGTACCCCCGATAAACAAACCAACATGCCAATAAGCCTAAATTTATTAATCCGTTCGCCAATAAATAGTATGGCAAATGTGGTGGCAAAAATGGGAGAGGAAGTCGTACTTATGAGCGCCATATTAATTGCGGTTGTATAATGCCCTGATATGTATAAACAAGTATTAAATAATGCAATACCACTAAGTGACACCCAAAATAAATAAGGCCCGTGTTTTTTTAAAATGTGCCACTCTTTTTTAAATGCGGTAAAAGCAATAGGAAGCATTAATACGGTAGCTAACGACCATCTGCAAAACGCAAGTGTAATAGGCGGTATTTGTTGGTTCACGCCTCTTGCAATTACAAAATTACCAGCCCAAATAATAGCCGCGATAGTAGCCAGTAAGATGCCTATATACGTATTGTTACGAGCGTCCACCAGCAAAATCAATTTCGTAATTACCTTTAATTCGTTCTATTGGAGGGTTAAAATATCCAAATTTTACTTTTGGAAATTCTTCGGCAATAAGGCTCATGAGTTGCTTAACGCCAAGCATTTCGCCGGTTTCGTTTACGCCAATTTTGCCCATGTACCAATCCGGATCGATGTTAAAATTGCGCCACTGAATCATGGTTAAATCTGTGTCTCTAATGAGTTTGCGAAGCGCTTCATACTCTTCAACACTATCTGTCATGCCCGGAAATACAAAGTAATTAATACTTGCCCATCCGCCATAACTGCGCATTACTTTTAAACTTTCAATGATATCTTCAAACTGATAGTTGTTGGGTCTGTAATAAGGCTCATAAATATGTTTACGCGCAGCGTTGGTACTTACCCTAATACTATTTAAACCCACTTCACATAAGGCTTTTACGGCATCTGGCTTAGAACCGTTGGTGTTAATATTAATGCTGCCTTTATCCGTGTGTTTTCTAATTTCAATAATGGATTCTCTAATGGTTTCCCACATCAGGAGTGGTTCGCCCTCACATCCTTGACCAAAACTAATAAGCGGGAAAGGCGCATTCTTTAAATGTGGCACCGTAAATTCCACAATTTCTTCGGCGGTAGGTTTAAACGTTAATCTGTCTTGAGTAGAAACAATGGTTTCATCGGAAGGTTGAAATGAAATACAACCAATACAGTTTGCATTACAAGCCGGTGATGTTGGAACGGGACATTCCCATCTTGACATTGAAAAATTTCGCGCAGCAGGACAATTATATGTCATGCAGCAATTTTCCATTAAATGTTTTACGAGTCTATTGTGCGGAAAATTGGCTAGTAATGTTTCGGTTCCTGAAGCAATTATTGCATCGTCGTAACCTGCGCATTCTTGTCTAATATCTTGTTCAATTCTTACCGCGGGTACATAGGTTTTATTGTCTAACCAACCTGCTGCTGTGTAGCAAAACAAGGGTAGTGTAGGAGCTTCCGCTTCTGTTTCATAAGCGGCAATATATAAACCGGTATGTGCTGGAGGAATAAATGCTGCAACGGCCCAACCCTTGTCGCATAAACGCATTTCTCCTGTTTCTACGTCAAGTCCAATGCCACGTCTGCCGGGTAATTCATATAAATTGCCCCCTTCTGGAAGTTCTATCCAGTCGGCGGGATCAATAGGCATGGCATCCCAACCGGCACGCCCTACCACATATAAACTAGTGTCTTCGTAAATATTTCCTTCGCCGTCTGAATATAATATATAGGGTGACTGGGTTAATGGAAAACTTGACATGTTATTTATTTAAACGTTCTTGACAAAACAAATTGAAAGCATCTTCTAATTCTTTTTCTACCGAAGACTCTATTTGTTTCTGAAATAGGGTATTGTTTTTATAATCTAAAGTGAGTAGGCCATCTTTTAAAACAATATTTTGAAAGGCGTCCCAAGTATATCTCTTTTTAGGAAAACTATTAATAATCACTTCGTCATTATCAAAAGCAATTTCCTCTGGAAATTTAACTTGCTTTTCTAAAACGGCAGCTAATACATACACAAATGCTAGCCATGATAAATAGGGTTGTATAAAAATGCCCCAAGCACATAAGAGCAATGAAATTCTATAGAGCGCAGGCCTACCTTTTTTATTTTTTAATATGGTAAATGTAGTCCATGCTAATATTAAAAGTATAATGGTAATATAGATGATAGTTTTTTCGTAACCATGCAAAATCACTTGCGCCGAAAGTAAGAGGGCTGCAATGATAATCATTAATAAGCTAACCCTATTAATAAAAACAAAAGAACGTTTTTTTAAAACAATAATGTATTCGTAAATTTTTCCTGCCATCACGCTTAATTTGAAGGAGTTTTTTTAACCATCAAATTACACATGCGCCAAAGTAAGTGTGCGCCAACATTACTATCCCAGTCTGTTTCGCCAACGCCTACTTCTACTAAATCAAATCCAATCAATTGCCTACCGCTTTCTACAATTTTCTTGAATAAATACAACACTTCTTCGCTCTCAAACCCGCCTTGCATAGGCGTTCCAGTGTTTGGGCATAATTTTGGATCTAGCCCATCAATGTCAAAACTAATATATACCAGTTGTGGAAGTTGCGCAACAATGTCATCTGTTATTTGCTTCCAGGTTTGGCCTTCGTATTGTCTTGCTTTAATGTCTTTATCAAAATATGTTAGAACCCTGCCATTGCTATTTTGTATATTGTTCCATTCTTCTTCACAAAAATCACGCACACCCACTTGCACTATTTTTTGTACGGCGTCCACTTCGGCTAACACATTATACATGACAGAAGCATGTGAATAGGTAAAGTGCTCATAGCTCTTTCTTAAATCACAATGGGCGTCAATTTGTAAAATACCAAAGTCGCCAAATTTTTCGCCCAAGGCTTTAATAAAACCTAGCGGCGTACTGTGGTCCCCACCAATAAGTCCCACCAGTTTTCCTTGTTTTAATAATTCAGAGGTTTGTTCGTATACCCAGTTGTTGAGCATTACACCACCTTCATTTATTTCTTTGAGGCTCTTGCACATGAATTTGTTATCACCAACAATTTCACCTTTAGAAATGTAGTCTATAAATAGTTCTGCCTCTTTGCGTAAGTAGTCACTTTTTAAAAGAATTTTTTTGTTGGTTTCTCTTAAATAGAATCCTTTTTTCCAACCATCCGGCACATCGGTATCAAATAAATCTACCTGAATACTTGCCTTCCAAATATGCTCTGCCGCTCTCGAAGTTCCTGCACCATAACTAACCGTTACTTCCCAAGGAACGGGGAGTAAAACGAGGCTTGCTTCCTCCTCAGAAAAGGGGAGTCCAAAAATGTTGTTATTAGGGTTTCCGACCACATTGGGGTCGAAGTTGGATACTTGGCTCATACGCTATTGTATTGCAAACAGGGCGCAAGTTAGCAGCTATTTTTCGAAATACGTTAAAGATTCTTGAATGGTTAAACAAGACCGTCAAGATTGTCCATTTTAGGCTACTTTTGTACTAGAAATTAGTGTTTTTATGAAAAAGACCCATATTATCCTTCTGCTCCTTATTGCAGCCTCAATTGTAGTACTTATTAGTTACACTGGCGATTTAACCACCTACGAAACCATAGCTTCCGCACGTGAAAAAGAAGGCAAGTTTGTAAACCTCATTGCAAAAATAGACAAGACCCAACCGCTACAATATGACGCAGTTAAAGATCCCAACTATTTAACATTCACTGCAGTGGATACCCTTGGTAATTCTATCAAAGTCATTTACCACAACAATAAGCCAACCGATATGGAAAAAAGTGAGCGTTTGGTATTAAAAGGAAAAGTGCTCAATGGCCAATTTGAGTGTAAAGATATTTTACTTAAATGTCCTTCAAAATACAAAGACAACCCTAACTCTATTGACAAAAGTCAACCAACGGCTGCTAACTAAATTTAACTTCTAATTTTATTTCAATGAATTATATCGGCGAACATTTGTGGCTTGGACAAGCAGGACATATTTTAAACCTCGTTTCATTTGTTGCGTCAATCATTGCAACAGTGGCTTTTTTTACAAGTACGGTAACAGAAAAAAATCAAGAAGACTCGGCTCGTTGGGTTAAACTAGGGCGTATTTTCTTTTACTTAGAAACGGTTTGTGTATTTGCTACATTTTTACTACTCTATGTAATTATTTCTAACCACTATTTTGAGTACAAGTATGCCTACATGCATAGTGACAAGTCACTTCAGCCCGAATATTTATTGAGTTGTTTTTGGGAGGGTCAAGAAGGTAGCTTTATGCTTTGGAGTTTTTGGCATTGTGTACTAGGTATCATAATTATGGGAGGGCGGCGTAATGGCTGTCATTTCTTTTGCGCAGGTGTTACTTGCTTCAATGTTGCTTGGTATTTATTTATTTGGACATAAAATTGGGTCTAGTCCATTTTCATTATTAAGAGATGAAATGAATTGGCCTATTTTAAGTAGACCCGATTATTTGTCACTTATTAAAGATGGTACTGGGTTAAATACTTTACTTCAAAATTATTGGATGGTGATTCATCCACCTATTTTGTTTTTAGGTTTTGCAAGTACCATTGTTCCTTTTGGTTATTCAATGGCTGGCTTTATGCGAAAGTCGCATGATTGGATTAAACCTGCTATTCCTTGGGCTTCATTTTCGGCGGCTATATTGGGAACCGGCATTATGATGGGTGCTGCATGGGCTTATGAGAGTTTGTCGTTTGGTGGTTATTGGGCTTGGGATCCTGTAGAAAATGCTTCTTTAGTTCCATGGCTTACACTCGTGGCAGGCTTACATACCAATTTGGTGGCTAAAAGCACGGGCTATTCTTTACGGCCTACTTATTTCTTTTACATCGTTTCTTTTTTATTGGTTTTATATTCTACTTTTTTAACAAGAAGTGGCATTTTGGGAGACACATCGGTGCATGCATTTACAGACCTTGGCATGAACACACAGCTATTAACATTCCTGCTCATTTTTGTAATACCAGCCTTTACCATTTTTGCTATTCGGTACAAGTCTATTCCATCTATTGCAAAAGAAGAAGAAACAAGCAGTAGAGAATTTTGGATGTTTATAGGATCATTGGTACTCTTTTTAGCAGGCATGGTAATCATTGCTAAAACTTCTACACCGGTAGCTAATAAATTATTTGGAACCAAAATTGCACCTCCCGAAGACCCTGAATTTGCACACAATCAGATTCAAGTTTTTGTGGCGATCGTGCTTGGTTTGTTAACTGCGGGTACTCAGTTTTTAAAATATAAGATTTCAGATACCAAACAGGTACTTAAAAATATTGTTTGGCCTGTGGCAGCTGCTGCAGTTATAAGTTTACTCATTGCATTTTTTGGTGGCGTTAATTATGCAAAAAAAGGACCTGTCTTTTTGTTTGCAATACACGTGGCTATTTTTGCTGCTGTATATGCTGTTACTGGAAATTTGTCTTATATCTGGCTTATATTAAAAGGGAAATTAAAAGCAGCAGGCGCTTCTGTGGCGCACGTTGGCTTTGGTATGATACTAGTAGGCATTTTAATCTCGTCGGCTAAAAAAACTGTGTTAAGCTGGAATACAACAGGTATTACGCCGCTTGCACAAGCTGCCCCTGGCGATAAAAATCCTGCAGGCAATCCTGCCGAAAACCTAACCCTTTTTAAAGGGGTAGAAACGGATATGGGTAAGTTTATGGTTAACTATAAGCGTGATACCCTTAATGTTGCCGATCGTAAAAAATATTATGAAATAACCTTTAAAGCAAAAGACGGATCTGAGTCTTTTAACTTATACCCCGATGTTATCAAAAACAACAAGGGTATGGAAGGCTTTGCTGCCAACCCCGCTAGCAAACATTACTGGTACAAAGACATTTTTGTATACATCACTTCGTTTCAACAAAATGATGCCACTGATACCACGCGTTTTGTTGATAAAGAAATTAAAGTAGGCGATACTATTTTTTATAGTAATGGTTTAATGGTTTTGCAAAGTGTAGCGGTAAATCCGGCTGCTAAAAAAGACTTATTGCTACCCGGCGAAACAGCGCTTTTTTTAAATGTGGATGTAACGGCCAGAGATGGTAGAAAATATTCGGCCATGCCAGGTATTGCCATTGATAGCAAAAGCATTCGTCAAATTACGGACACCATTGTGGCGCAATCATTGGTGCTTCAGTTTAATAAAGTGATCAATCAAGAAAAAGGAATTTTACAAATGGGTGTTAAAGAAAGTGGTTCTATCACTGATTTAATTACCTTAAAAGTATATGAGTTCCCGATGATTAATATTTTATGGTTAGGGGTACTTGTAATGGTGGTAGGTATTGGTATGTCTATATTTCAGCGCTATAAAAGTTTACAAAATAAACTTAAAATTTCTTAACATTAAGCATGCAGTCAACAGGTAAACATATCGTTTGTTTGGTGCTCCTTGTATTTACAACAACTACATCTATAACGGCACAGGTTCGTGGCCCACTCGATACCATGCGCGTGCATGCTTATATTACACCAGACGGGGATACCATTCCAGAGTCTGTGTTACCGCCAGTAGAAGTTTTTGCAAAGCTTACCGGTCAATGGAAAAATTATTGGGCCGATTGGACCAGGCTCCGCAACGCCGTGTATGTAACTTACCCATATGCTATTGCTGCTAGCCGGATCATGAATGAAGTGAATGCCAAATTAAGTGGTGTCACCGATAAAAAAACGCGCAGAGCCATTATTAGGTCTCGTGAAAAAGAACTCAAAAAAGAATTTACAGATCAGCTCGTTAAATTATCGGTGTATCAGGGTAAAGTACTCATGAAACTCATTAACCGTCAAACAGGCAATAACTGTTACGAAATAATAGATGAATACAAAGGTTTTTTTAGTGCAGCATTTTGGCAAACAATTGCTTTTGTTTTTGGTAGTAATTTAAAACAACCCTATGACCCTTCTGGCGACGATGCGGATATGGAAAAGATTGTCAAGGACGTTGAAAAAATGTATGGCTATAAAAGTTAGCGGTACGTGTAGAGGATTTTTTTAAAATCTTCTCTAGGAATCATTTGTGCACCTAAGCTTTCTAAATGCTCCGTGTATACCTGACAATCAATAAGCACAATGCCTTCCTCTTCTAATTGCCTTACATAACTTATAAATGCAAATTTGCTGGCATTGCTAACGCTACTAAACATGCTTTCGCCAAAAAACAATTTTCCCATTTTAATACCGTACAAACCACCTACTAATTTGCCATTACTCCATGCTTCTGCGCTGTGGGCAATACCCATTTGGTGTAATGTTTTATAGGCTGTTTCAACAGCATTGGTAATCCAGGTTCCGCCTTGTCCCTCACGTTTTATTTTTTTGCAATGGGCAATCACCAGATCAAAAGCGGTATTGGTTTTAAAAACAAATTCCTTTCGATTCATCACTTGCTTCATGGTGGCGCTCACTTTTAAATGAGAAGGGGGTAAAACAAACCTAGGGTTGGGGCTCCACCAAAGTGGCGTTTTACCTTCGTACCAAGGAAAAATACCTTCTTCATATGCTTTTATGAGCCGCTCGGGGCTAAGATCGCCACCCATGGCAAGTAAGCCATCTTCGAGTGCGGTTTCTATGGGGGGGAACCAAATTTTATCATCTAAAATTGGGAGCGACATTAGCTTTTAGTAGATTCGATGGTGGCGCTGATGCCTCTTTCAGTAATGGCGTCACACATGGCCTTTAGCGTGTCGTAATCTCCATTTTTAACGGCATATTTCCCGTTGTAATGAATAATCATAGCAGACTGTTCGGCCTGTTCCTGAGAGTGTTTGCAAACTTCTATAAGTGTTTCAATCACCCATTCAAAGGTGTTTACTTCGTCGTTCCAAACAACGAGTTGATAGGGGGTAGCAGATGCTGTTAGTACATCCGATTCTTTAGATTCCCATGGTTGTATTTGGCTAGCGGTTACCCTCATGCAGTAAAAATAAACAATGTATCTTATAACAAAAAACCGCTTAATTTAGTTGTCATAAATGCCCTTCATGAAAAAGATATTTTCCTTCTTGTTTTTAATAGTGAGTTTGCATATTTCGGCCTGTACAAAGCCGTTAAAAATTGTGGAACCGCCTGCTACCATTGATTCAAGTTATTTTGCAAAAGGTGCAGACATTGGATGGCTTTCAGAAATGGAAGCTGCAGGCGTTAAGTTTTATTTATCCAATGGCACTGAAGCCGATTGTATTACAGTGTTAAAAAGCAAAGGTATCAATTCGCTTAGGTTTAGAGTTTGGGTAGATCCAACAGGAGGTTGGTGCGGACAAGCCGATGTTGTTAAAATGGCGGTACGGGCTAAAAATGCGGGCATGCGCGTGATGATTGATTTTCATTACAGCGATTTTTGGGCTGATCCGGGCAAACAAAATAAACCAAAAGCATGGTTAACCTATAACGCTGTGGAATTAAACCAAGCGGTTTACACACATACCAAAACAGTATTGACGGCGCTAATAAATGCAGGTGTTGTACCTGCTTGGGTGCAAATTGGCAATGAAACCAATGATGGGATGTTGTGGGAAGAAGGACGCGCATCAAAAAATATGGCACAGTTTGCAGCCATGGTATCGGCGGGCTCAAAAGCAGTGAGAGAGATAAGTGCAGCTTCTAAAGTAATAGTACATATTTCTAATGGTTACGACAACGCCATGTTTAGATGGATGTTTGACGGCTTAACAGCTAATAAAGTAGACTATGATATTATTGCAATGTCTTTGTATCCGTCTACCACTAACTGGTCTACCTTAACGATGCAGTGTTTAAACAATATGAATGATATGGTTGCGAGGTACAATAAAGATATTATGATTAGTGAAATAGGCATGGATGTTACAGCCGCTGCTACTTGCAAATCTTTTATTCAAGACATGATTGCTAAAACTAAGTCGCTTGCCAACCAAAAGGGATTGGGCGTTTTTTACTGGGAACCGCAGTGCTACAACAGTTGGAAAGGCTATACACTTGGGGCTTTTGACAATGCAGGAAAGCCCACCGCCGCGATGGATGGATTTATGAATTAATGTTTTCTTTTTCAACCCTTCTAGTACCTGCATACATTTCGTATTCTAACAAACGGCAATCTATTTTGGCGTTTAAAAATTCGATACGTCTGCTTGGTTTTAACCTTATTTTTTTAGCGAGCGCTAGGTTGCCTGTAAAAATATAACCAGTAGCGCCTTTGCATTTACTTTTTAAAAAGTCACCCATTCTTGCATACGTTGCTTCTAATTCTATTTCTTCTCCCAGTCTTTCACCGTATTCTGGATTGAACAAAACAACAGCACCTTCCATATTGTCAGGCATTTTTGTAGATTCAAAATCACATACTTGAAAAGTTATCAGGTCTTCTACACCTGCTGCTGCGGCATTTAATTTTGAAATATCAACGGCCTGTTTACTCATGTCTGAAGCGATAATTTGTAGGCCAGCTGGCTCAATAATTTGATTTTCTATAACAGCTCTTTCTTTTTCGTACACGGCTCTGTCATATCCAATCACGTGCATGAAAGCATAGTTGTTTCTGAGTAAACCAGGCACGCGTTTGCTTGCAATAAGGGCCGCTTCAATGGCGAGTGTGCCAGAACCACACATAGGATTAATAAAAGGCGTTGTTGTATCCCATTTGCCCGATAAAATAGTGGCAGCTGCAAGTGCTTCAAGCATAGGTGCTTTTCCTGGAATTTTTCGATAACCATGTCTTGCCAGCGAGTCGCCAGTGGTATCAATAAAAACTTCGGCCTCGTCATATTTCCAGTACAAATAAACCACAGCACCTGTTAGGCTAGATCCGGTAGAAGGCCTTTTGTCTGCAACCTTACGCATCCGGTCCACTACAGCATCTTTAACCCTAAGGTTGGCAAATAAATTGGTGGTGATGGTGGTATGAAACACATTACTGGTAACTGAAAAATATCCGCCCGGATCAATTATTTTTTCCCACTCAATGGTAGCGAGGTTTTCATATAATTCGTCGGGATTGTTACAATTAAATGTTTTGATAGAATATAAAACCTGGCTCGCTGTTCGGAGCTGGAGGTTCAATTTTATGCAATCGTTGATGGTGCCCGCAAGTTCTATCCCGGTTTGAAAACTTCTGGTAACGGTAAATCCTAAAGCAGTGACTTCAGAAGCAAGGGCAGGGGATAACCATTTATGGCAGGTTATTACTATTTTACTTGGTGTTGTAAACGGTTGCATGGGTACAAACTTAGTTTAAAAGACTAAACAGGGGGTACATAAAAAAAGCCCTCGATACAATCGAAGGCTTTTCTGTGTGGGAGCACACGGGTTCGAACCGCGGACCCTCTCGGTGTAAACGAGATGCTCTAAACCAACTGAGCTATGCTCCCTTTTTATTGGAGTGCAAAAATAGGGTCTGAGGCGAAACTGCCAAAAAAAACTTTCTATTTTTTGCGAATTAATTGAATTGAAGCGATGGAAACCTGTATAATTGGCTATCATAGACAAAAAGTTCCTCTATTGCATAGTCCCAATATTTGTATAGTGGTGATTTTTTGAGGTATTTGGCTGCCGCTTCTTTAGAATCGGTGTTGAGGGTAATCCAGCAGGTTTGACTCTCCATGCTCACCGCATAGCTATCAATAATGCTCTTATTAAATAAGAAATTGATATAACTACGGTGGGGTGGAACCAGTGTCATAAACTGGTCGTCCATGGTAAATTTGATAATTGCCTGAAACTTTTTCATACCTGCTCTTTTATACTGCTATACTAATCTACAATTTTCGTGCCTAATTGCTACAATCTTACCAAATTAATTTTGCGATTCGGCCCCTGCCGCCGGCAAGGTATACGGCCCTTCCTTCTTTTGCCTTTTGTACCACATGAAAACTCTCTTTAGAAACCAGTTCCCAGTGTATGCCACCATCGGCACTGATGTCTATACCAGACGTGCCACAACTAATTAAAGTTTCATTGTCGGTGTAAATAACACATGACCTATAACCATGCGGGTTTATAATGGGGTTAGTGTAGGTTCGGTTGCCATTTTCAAATGCTAATAAAATACAATTGAATCTGCTAATGGTGTCGTGTGCAAAATCACCACCCACAATCACGCCTTTTTGGATTTTATTATTAAATGCAATGGAGTTGGCACCCGCCGAACTAAAACCTTGAATTAGTGGTAGCGAGTCATTAAAAGATTGGTTTAAAAAATCTTTTAAACGTGATTTAGTGCCACCGGTTACCACAAGCCATGGTGATTCGTTACTAAAGTTTGTAATGGCAATATTGGTACCACTCGATGCAAACATGGCTTCACCATCTGGCACGGTTGGCACATTTTTTAATTCTTTTTTAGAAGGCTTAATCCAATTGTCGCCACCATCAAAAGTTTTTGCGTAAAAAATTTTTTGGTTGATAGGGTCGCCTACAACCATGCCCACTAATTTCCCATTTACTTTTTCAAAATGCATAGCATCTAAAAACATGCCTGCAGTAGTGTCTTCAAAAACTTTTTTCCAATTTTTTCCACCATCCGTAGTTTTTAAAATAATGGCGGGCTGGTCTACTGCCATAATAATCGCAGTGTTTTGATCAAAAGCTTCTATGTCTCTAAAATCTCTTTTTTCAAAACCAGGCACTTGCATCCACTCTATATTTTTACCTCCGTCAGTACTTTTTGCTACCATACCACCGGATCCGCTGGCCCAAAAAAGATTGTCATTTACAACGCTCAGTCCTCTAATGCTCACTTTATTACTAGAGGCTAGTAGGCTAATACTGATGTCTGGTGTAGGTTTGATAGAAAGAGGAATCTGATTTTGCGCTTTTGAAACCGAGGTTGTGAATAGCCATAAAACAGCGCTACAATAAAATATTTTTATAAACCGCATAGGATGTACATTTTTGCATGGTTAACTAGGCTAAATCTAGAACAAGTTTTATACCCAAAAAAATAATATTGATGATACCATACTGGATGAGTAGAACGCAGTTGATGCTAGGGGATGCGCCCATCGAAGCCCTCATGTCTAAAAATGTACTCGTTGTAGGACTCGGTGGCGTTGGTGGCATTTGTGCGGAAATGCTTGCACGCGCGGGTGTGGGCAAAATGACCATTGTAGACGCGGACACGGTAGATTTAAGCAATGTTAATAGACAAATTCCAGCGCTTCATTCTACTGCTGGAAAACCAAAAGCCCAAGTAATGGCAGAAAGGTTAAAAGATATCAACCCGGATTTAGATTTAACGGTTTTAACAGAATACATAAAAGAAGAGCGCATCCGAGAAATTTTAGACGAGGGTGCTTTTGATTATGCGGTGGATTGTATTGATACATTATCGCCTAAAGTGTATTTTATAAAAGCTTGTATGGAAAGAAATATCCCCATTGTAAGTTCGTTAGGGGCTGGCGGAAAAATGGATCCATCACAAATAAAAGTGACGGATATTTCAAAAACATATCAGTGTAATTTGGCAAAGTATGTCAGAAAAAAATTACACGCGATAGGCATTTACAAAGGACTTACGGTTGTGTTTAGTCCAGAAATAGTAGACCCATCTAAAATTATTGAAACAGAAAAAGCGTTTCCTAAAAAATCTATTATTGGTACACTCTCTTATATGCCTGCTATTTTTGGTTGCACTACAGCAAGTGTGGTAATTAGGGATTTGGCGGAGTTAGATTGAATAGCGTAAATAAGGCTCCATCTGTTCTTTCCAACCTGCGCAGTGGGTTAATTTAGTGCAGCTCGCAATAAATTGTGGGAGCGGTAAATCAAATAATTGTTGCGCATTTGGTATCCCTAATAATTTACTAAGGTGATCTTCACCACTAGGGTTTACTGCAGTTTTGTAAGGCGCCCACATAAACTCCTGCGGATGTTTTGCGCGAATCATATATACAACAAGCAAGCCAAAAAATACGGGTTTAAAATAGGTAGGGTCTATGACCTCAAAATGAATACCCTTGCAAAGTGTGTGCGCGTATTTACCTGATGTAGGCGTAAATGAAATATCACTAGCTTTTATTTCGTCATCAAAACTTTGGTTGATAAAATTTATTATTTCATTTGTTTGTAACCAGGGCGCAGCAGCGGTTTCAAAGCTGTATTGGCTGCCTCTGCCTTCACTAATACTCGTGCCTTCTAATAAACAAAGGCCAGTATATAATAACATACTATTTGGGCTTTGTATGGCAGGCGAAGTAGGTACAAAAGTTGTTCCCCAATCTGTTACCAAATTATTTCGGTCCCAGTTTTTTACCGGAATAACCGTTACGTTGGCGCCAATATTTTTAGTGCTGTTAAAATAAAGGGCCAGCTCACCAAGGGTGCAGCTATGTTTGATAGGAATATTCCATCTACCAATAAATGAACTTGAACTATCTTCTAAAAAAGGTCCTTCCGCGGCATCAAAATTTCCGGAAACAGGGTTTGGCCTGTCCAACACAATCAATGCTTTGTGGTTAATTGCACAGGCTTCTAATACGTAGGTTAAGGTCCAGAGGTAGGTGTAAAAACGGGCGCCAATGTCTGGAATGTCAAATAGTAGGATGTCTATATTTTCTAAATCCTGCGCAGTAGGCATACATTTATTTCCATACAAACTAATAATGGGTAAGCCTGTAATAGGGTCCATGCTATTTTGCTGCGCTTCACCGTCTGGTGCCTTTGCAGAAATGCCATGTTCTGGAGAAAATAAACAAAGAATGTTAAAGCCTGCTTGAACTAGTGCTGCCCTAGAAAGTATACCCGTATTGGTAGTGGCTGCATCACTTGTAACAAGTCCAATAGACTTTGTTTTCCATGCAGGATTTTGATGGATAATTTCATCTACGCCAAAACAAATCATAGGGGTTCACTTTTAGGTTCTAGCACAAATTGAGTTTCTATTTTTAGCTGTTCCACAATATTAAAAATGATGGGACACCTGTTGTAATGCATAAATGTTGTAAAAAGTCTTTTGTTAAAATGCGGTAGGTGCATGGCTGGAAATTCTTTGCATCCTTCAAATCTATAACTGTATACCTTACACTTATTTTCTTTTAAAAAATGACATGGCACTGCATTCATTAGTAGTGCGCCATTCATTCCTTTTTCTAGATAATTTTTATCAAATATTTCTCTGGTTTGATCTAAGTGTTCACTCAGAGCATCCGCCTCTTTTTCGTTGATATTAATCAGTAAAGTTTTGCAACAATTGCCACAAGCCGTGCAATCTATTTTTGGTGCAATTTTGTCGTTTAAAGCATGCACTTTTTGGTCTACCAATGCAGGATCCATTTGCAATAAAAATTGCCCAAATTGCTGGTTTGCCAACTCGTTTTCTTGACCCGCCACTAAGAGCTTTTCAAGGTTGGTTTCTAGGTATTTGTCTGCTTCTTTGATGGTCTAAAGGTACATTTCTAGTGTTTATTTTAATAAAAACCCCAAAAAAGCCGATTTATCCACATAAACTGGCCATTTGTAGAAAAGTAAAATTGGGGCTGGTTATGAGGTGGTTAGATTTGCGAATTGAGGATTTGGTGTCAAATCTTTTATAGGAAAAAGTAGGAGAAAAAATGGCTGAAAAAATTAACAATAGTACATACGACGAATCGTCGATTAGGTCATTAGATTGGCGTGAACATATTAGGTTAAGGCCGGGCATGTATATTGGTAAATTAGGAGACGGTTCTGCTACCGATGATGGCATTTATGTACTTATCAAAGAAGTGGTAGATAACTGTATTGATGAACATACCATGGGGCATGGCAAACAAGTTGAAATTACCATTGAAGATAAAACAGTAACCATTAGAGATTATGGTAGAGGTATCCCACTTGGTAAAGTGGTGGATGTGGTGAGTAAAATTAATACCGGTGCTAAATACGATAGTAAGGCTTTCCAAAAAAGTGTGGGCTTAAATGGAGTAGGTACTAAAGCGGTGAATGCACTTAGTCAATATTTTAAAGTAACCGCATTTAGAGACGGCAGAGAAAAAACAGCCATTTTTGAAAGAGGTGTTTTAGTGGACGATCAGAAAGAAACAAAAAGTACAGAACCCAACGGAACCTTGGTTGTTTTTATTCCGGATGAAACCGTATTTAGAAATTTTCATTACATACACGAATATATAGATGCGCAGCTCTGGAACTACTGTTATTTAAATGCGGGGTTAACCATGCAGTTTAACGGTAAAAAATACGTAAGTAAAAATGGTTTATTAGACTTACTACTTCGTAAAACCAATCCCGACGAACTTCGTTACCCCATCATTCATTTAAAAGGCGAGGATATTGAAATTGCGCTATCGCATAACAATGATTACGGAGAAGATATTTTTTCTTTTGTAAATGGACAGTATACCACACAAGGGGGTACCCATCAACAGGCATTTAGAGAAGGGTATATTAAAGTGATCCGTGACTTCTTCAAAAAAGATTACGACGTTTCTGATATTAGAACCAGTATTGTAGCGGCAGTTTCTGTGCGCGTACAAGAGCCCGTTTTTGAAAGCCAAACAAAAACTAAATTAGGTTCTCAATATGTTTTTGAGGGTGGCCCATCCATGAAAAAATTTATTGAAGAGTTTTTAGCTAAAGAACTAGACAACTTTTTACACCGTAATCCAGTAGTTGCTGAAGCGCTTCGTAAGCGTATTGAGCAAAGTGAAAGAGAGCGTAAAGAATTAGCGGGCATTAAAAAGCTAGCCAACGAGCGTGCTAAAAAAGCAAATCTGCACAATAAAAAATTAAGGGATTGTAGGGTGCATTTAAATGATGAACTGCCTGGTAAAAACAAGGAAGAGTTTATTGTACTACAAAACAACTCTACCATTTTTATTACCGAAGGGGATAGTGCGAGCGGAAGTATTACTAAGTCTAGAAGCGTAGATACCCAAGCTGTCTTTAGTTTGCGTGGTAAGCCGCTTAATGCTTATGGATTAACTAAAAAAGTAGTGTATGAAAATGAAGAATTCAACCTATTGCAACATGCACTAAACATCGAAGATGGATTAGAAGGGCTCAGGTACAACAATATTGTTATTGCCACCGATGCCGATGTGGATGGTATGCATATTCGGTTACTCCTCATGACTTTCTTTTTGCAGTTTTTTCCGGACCTCGTAAAAAAGGGTCATGTATATATATTAGAAACGCCATTATTTAGGGTGCGTAACAAGCAGGAAACCATTTACTGTTACGACGAAACAGAAAAGCAGGCGGCTGTAAAAAAATTAGGCAACAAGCCAGAGATCACAAGGTTTAAAGGATTGGGTGAAATTTCACCAGAAGAGTTTGGCCGATTTATTGGACTTGACATGCGTGTACAACCCGTTATTTTAGAAGTGGGTGATCATATCCAGCACTTACTAGAATATTATATGGGTAAAAATACCATGGAGCGTCAAGAGTTTATTATCAACAATTTAAAGGTTGAATTAGACCTTGTCATCGAATAATATTATTCATCATTTTAGAAGATATACTTTATGATTCACGTTGTTTTTGATCATGCAAATGTAGCTGTGTTGCAAGGTGCAATAGAGATAGACGAAGCATTACAAGGGAATATTATTGAAATTAAGGACGACTATATGGTGGGGCCATTAGGGGCTATTTATGAAACGGAAGGATATCAAGAGCGCAAGCAGTGGTGGGAAGGGGTGCTTCAAAATTCGCCCTATCAAGATCAACTTGCTATTGTAGATGATAAATTAATGGTACACCAGCTCCTTAAAACTTTAGAAGAAAACCCTGAAGAGACGGTATGGCTATGGATGGCACAAAATGCGCATGATGTTTGTGGTTATTACTGGCTCATGACGCAGCTAAAAGAATATGCTGGTCGTATTCAAGTACTGTATTTAAACAACCTTCCTTTTATAAACGAAAAGGGGCAAATATTTTATCCGGTATACTTACATGAAATTCAGCCCAAAGAATTTTTAAAAGCAAAAAAATTAGCGCGACCTATTACACTCAGTGAATTTGAGGTAGATCCGGACGAATGGAAAAAAATTGCCACCGAAGGTTCGATGGTACGTTTTTTAGAAGGCGGTAAAAAATTAGTAGGTAAAGGAGAAGACTTTTTTGATAAAGAAATTGTATCGGGCGTAACAGGGGATGCTCAAAAACTAAATAAAGTAATTCATAATATTTTAGCCAAGTTAAAAGTTAAAACGGGCGATGCTTTTATTGTACACAGGCTTAAGTCGCTTGCTGTGCTTGGTAAAGTTGAAATTATTGGTAACATTGAAAAAGGTTGGAAAGATTGGAGTGTTAAATTGGCAAATTAAAATTGGGTAGTAAAAAATGGCGAAAGAGAAACATCAATATATTGTAGGTGATAATGTATCAGGCGTTCAGGGCCAATATAAAAATTGGTTTTTAGACTATGCTTCTTACGTGATATTGGAGCGTGCCGTACCAGCCATCGAAGATGGATTAAAACCGGTACAGCGCAGGATTTTACATTCCATGAAAGAAATGGATGATGGCCGTTTTAACAAAGTAGCCAATATTATTGGTCAAAGTATGCAGTACCATCCGCATGGAGATGCGAGTATTGGGGATGCACTTGTTAACCTAGGTCAAAAAGATTTACTGATTGATACACAGGGTAACTGGGGTGATGTTAGAACTGGAGATCAGGCGGCAGCTTCTCGTTATATCGAAGCGCGTTTATCTAAGTTTGCATTGGAGGTAGCATTTAATGCAAAAACAACGATTTGGCAGTTAAGTTACGATGGCAGAAAAAATGAGCCCGCAACACTTCCCATGAAATTTCCTTTATTGCTGGCACAAGGTGCGGATGGTATTGCGGTTGGGTTGTCTACTAAAATTTTACCACATAATTTTTGTGAACTGATAGACGCTTCTATTAAATATTTAAAAGGTAAAAAGTTTGAAATTTTTCCTGATTTTCAAACGGGTGGTATGGTGGATGTGTCTGGCTATAACGAAGGCAAGCGTGGTGGTAAGGTAAGGGTGCGTGCGCACATTGAGGAGCTGGATAAAAAAACCTTGGTTATTAAAGATGTGCCATATAGTGTAACAACTACCCAACTCATGGAAAGTATTACCAAGGCCAATGACCAGGGTAAAATAAAAATTAAAAAAGTGACGGATGTAACAGCTGCTGCTGTTGAAATTCATATTGATTTAGCGCCAGGTATTTCTCCAGACATCACCATCGATGCGCTATATGCATTTACGGATTGTGAGGTTAGTATTTCACCTAATGCTTGTGTGGTAATCAATCATAAGCCACACTTTATTGGTGTGCAGGAGCTCTTGAAAGATGCAACAGATAATACCAAAGCATTACTCCGTAAAGAGTTAGACATTCGGCTTTCTGAACTAGAAGATAAATGGCATTATACGTCGCTTGAAAAAATATTCTTTGAAGAAAAAATTTACAAAGAACTAGAGCAAAAGCACGCTTCTTGGGAAAACGTAATTGAAGCGATTGATAAAGCTTTTACGCCGTTTAAGAAAAAATTAAAGCGTGCCATCGAAAGGGAAGATATTTTAAAATTAACGGAAAAGCCCGTTCGACGTATTTATAGACTTGATATCAATGAACTGATTGAACAAATTAGAGGCATTGAAGAAGAGATGAAGCAAGTTAAATTTGATGTAGAGCATTTGACAGAATATGCAGTGTCTTATTTTGAAAACTTGTTAAAAAAATACGGTAAAAATAAAGAGCGTAAAACCGAAATCAAAGCCTTTGATACCATTCAGGTAAAGCAAGTGGCCATTGCCAATACCAAACTTTACATCAATAGAGCAGAAGGGTTTATCGGAACCGGCCTTAAAAAAGATGAGCACTTGTGTGATTGTTCTGATTATGATGATATTATAGCATTTACCAAAGGCGGTACCATGAAAGTGGTAAAGGTTTCTGATAAAATATTTATTGGGAAAGACATTTTATATGCATCGGTGTTCCAAAAAAATGATGAGCGTACCACCTACAATATGATTTATGTAGACGGCGCTTCTGGTGTTACCTATGCCAAGCGGTTTAACGTAACAGGGGTTACCCGCGATAAAGAATATGATTTAACCAAGGGTACCGATAAAACACGTGTACATTATTTTACGGCCAACTTAAATGGTGAAGCAGAAACGCTTAAATTAATTTTAAGTCCTAATTGTACCGCTCGTATTAAAGAACTTGATTTTTATTTCGAAGAAATTGAAATCAAAGGACGTTCTAGTATGGGTAATCAGGTTACCAAGTATCCTCTTAAAACAGTTAAGTTTAAAGAGGCTGGAAAAAGCACACTCGCTGGTCGCAAATTATGGTTTGACGATAAATTTGGCAGGTTAAACACCGAAGAAAAAGGTAAATACCTTGGCAGTTTTGAAGATGAAAAACTAATTGTCATTACCAAAGAAGGCACCTACGAATTAACAGACACCGAACTTGCTCAACGTTTTGATCCAGAAAAAGTGATGCTCATTGAGAAATTTGTGCCAGAAAAAATTATCACGGCTGTGTATTTAGACCATGATAAAATGCAGTACAATGTGAAGCGTTTTAGAATTGAAACCACCACCCTTAAAACCGAGTTTTTATTTATCAAAGAAGGTAAAGGCAACAAACTTGAAGCAGTAACAACGATCCAAGAACCTATTTTACAAGTTCAAACCGGTAAGGGTACACAGGTCCGTGCTGCTAAGTTTAAAATTGCTAAAATGGTGGATATTACCGGTTGGAAGGCTGTAGGTTCTAAACTCACCGATTTTAGTAAAACCATTGAAATGCAGTGGGAGTCGCGTCCTAGCGACCCAAATGCACAACCTGAGTTGTTTGGCTAAACTAACTTACTTTTGCACAAAGTAGAAGTATGGAGCCCGTATTAGTAGGTTGTTACAATGATTTAGTGGTAAACCGAAAGGTTGATTTTGGATTTTATCTAGATAATGGTGAAGAAGGTATTTTATTGCCAAAGCGTTTTTCGCCCTCAACCTTAAAAATTGGTGATACCATTAAGGTGTTCGTTTACCACGATTCTGATAACAGACTTATTGCAACCACACAGGTAGCCAATGCTTCGGTGGGTGAAATTGCACTTTTAAAAGCAGTGGATATTACCGGTCAGGGTGCTTTTTTAGATTGGGGTTTAATGAAAGATTTATTTGTGCCTACTTCTAAACAGTTAGGCGGCATGCGTGAAGGCGGCACTTATCTTGTTAAGTTGTACCTCGACGAGATGACCGGTAGGGTTGCAGCCACCGAAAAAATTGAACAGTTATTAAGCAACGAAGTGTTAACGGTTAAAGAATTAGACGTTGTTGATTTAATCGTATACCGTAAGTCGGAACTTGGGTATGTGATGATTGTAAACAACAAGCACACGGCTATTTTACATAGCAACGAAATTTTTAAGGAATTAAATATTGGTGATAAGCTAACTGGTTTTGTAAAAACCATTAAGCCAGAAAATAAGTTGGACGTTGTACTTGGCAAGCCCGGATTTGGAAGGGTAGAAGATGAGCAGGGAAAAATACTTCGCTTATTACAAGAAAATGATGGCTACCTCCCGTATCACGACAAATCTGATCCAGAAGAAATTTATAACTTTTTTGGCATGAGTAAAAAGTCATTTAAAATGACAACAGGAACTTTATATAAGCAGCGTAAAATAGAATTTACGCAAACGGGTATTAAAAGCGTTGAAGCATAATATTTTTACCCAACGCTAATTCCTATAATTTTTCCAATACCAAAAGTAATGGCTGCCGCAATCAGTCCAAAAAGCACTTGTCTGAATCCACTAAACCACACAGACTTTCCAGTAAATAGTGTGATGGCAGATCCAATTAAAAACAGGCCAACCGTACTGGCTGCAACGCTTACCAACACTGCTTTATAGCCTGTTACAAAAAAGAAAGGTAGTATAGGAATAATGGCTCCAATGGCAAACATTAAAAATGAATAAATAGCGGCTTCAGCTGCAGATCCTTGTAGTTCTTCTGCGTTAATGCCCAGTTCTTCTTTTACCAATATTTCGTGCGCTTTAGATGTATCTTTCATGATTTCAGCTGCCATGGCAGCTGCTTGATCTTGTGGAATACCTTTTGCAATATAAATAAGTGCTAGTTCTTTTTCTTCGCCAGCTGGATTATTTTCTAACTCTTCCATTTCTAATTCCATCTGATTTTCATACAACTCTTGCGCACTTTTTACAGAAATCCATTCGCCAAGTGACATAGAAAGTGCTCCCGCTAAAAGTCCGGCTAAACCTGCTACAATTATTCCTGCTTGTGCAGTTGCGGCACCAGCTACACCCATGATTAAACTAAAATTAGAAACGAGGCCGTCGTTACCACCAAGCACCGCTGCGCGTATGGCATTACCACCCACATTTCTGTGTTTTTTTTCTAGCTTCACAATATGTGAACCAGTTACGTTTGCTTGATTTTCTAAAATAGACCTGAGTATTTTAACATGGGTTGTTTCGGTACCTAGGGTGGCCATGTTATTTTTTTCTTTTCCGGCAAGGGTAGCTGCTGCAATACTTTTTTCGGTATCCATCATCGCACCCAGCACATGATCGTATCCAAAAACGGCGCCAATGAAGTTCCAAGTTTTAGCACGCCAGGAAGGTTTAAAAATGCCTTCCAACGAAATATTTTCTTTTTGTGCAAATAGCACCGCATGTGATTTTTCGATATCACTCATTTCTCTATAAACATGCGCAATTATAGGGTCTTCTTCATTCGCCGCTAACTGGCTATACAAATAACTAGCGTCAATTTCTGTTTGTACATGTGCTAAAGTCATCTCAAAAAGATTTAATGCAAAGGTCGGTAAAAAATGCAGTTGAATGATTTATCTTTATTGCATAATCCACAGCTATGAAAATCCAATTGGTATATATCGTTGCAGCCGTTAGAACCCCTATCGGAAGTTTTGGCGGATCCCTTAAAGACGTTTCAGCTACAAAACTTGGCGCTACTGCTATACATGCAGCCATAGAGCGAGCAGGCATTGCAGCGTCAGAAGTGGACGAAGTAATTATGGGTTGTGTGCTGCAAGCCAATTTGGGTCAGGCTCCTGCGCGTCAGGCGGCAAAATTTGCAGGCCTTCCGGATACGGTGGTTTGTACCACGGTTAACAAAGTTTGTGCGAGCGGCATGAAAGCTATTACACAAGGAGCACAAGCTATATTACTAGGTGACGCATCGGTGGTGGTAGCGGGTGGTATGGAAAATATGAGCAGCGTTCCGTTTTATGCGGGTGCAATGCGTTGGGGTAATAAATATGGCGACACTGCTTTAACAGATGGTATTGCAAAAGATGGATTAACAGATGTGTACCATAATTATGCAATGGGAAATGCAGCAGAATTATGTGCAAGCAAATATAAATTCACAAGAGAAGATCAGGATGCATTTGCAGTAGCGAGTTATACAAAAAGTAGGGCCGCCTGGGAAGCAAACGCATTTGATGCCGAAATTGTTCCTGTAGCGATTCCGCAAAGAAATGGTGAACCCCTATTATTTGCAAAAGACGAAGAACCCTTTAATGTAAAGTTTGAAAAAATACCTGGTCTAAAACCAGCATTTGCAAAAGACGGCACTATAACGGCAGCAAACGCATCTACCATGAACGATGGTGCGGCAGCGGTTGTTTTAATGAGTCAAGAAAAAGCAGACGCGCTGGGCATTAAACCCATTGCCATTTTAAAAAGTTATGCCGACGCAGAACAGCCGCCAGAGTGGTTTACAACGACGCCTTCCTTAGCCGTACCTAAGGCCGTTGCAAAAGCGGGTATTTCTGTAGCTGATTTGGATTGTATAGAACTCAACGAAGCATTTTCGGTGGTAGGTCTTGCCAATACACAAATCATGCAACTAGATCCTACAAAAGTAAATATTAAAGGAGGCGCAGTATCACTGGGGCATCCGCTAGGATGCAGTGGTGCAAGAATTGTGGTAACACTCATTCATGCATTAAAAGAGGTGTCTGGAAAATATGGTGCTGCTGGAATTTGTAATGGTGGTGGAGGTGCTACAGCTGTTGTAATCGAAAACTGTTAGGTAAACTGTTAGGCTGTTTGCTCCGCAATTTCATCCATTGAAATACCCATATGACTTTCGTCGTAAGTGCATTCGCCATTAATGATAACAAGTGCTTGAGGAGATTCGTGGTGTACTTTAAATTTTTCAGCAATCGCTGCAGAAATATCCCTGTGTTGCAATAAGTCAAGTAAATAAAAATCTACACCACCTGGGGTTGTACTGCTTTCTAATCGATTAAGTGCCATAGAGCTAATACTACAACGGGTACTATGTTTAAAAAGTACTTGTGGTGTATTAAAAGAATCGGTGGCAATGGCCTCGAGTTGACCAATACTAGTGAGATTTTTCCAATCCATAAGGGGTGTAAAAAACGTTAATCGTTAAGGTCTAAAATAACGAGGGTTGGTAGTAGGGCAACCTCTGCTTTTTGAAGCATTACAGGAAACCATAAAAGTGGCACCAACTAACAATAAAAAAAGAAATACGGTAGTCTTTTTCATACTAAAAGGATAGGTTAAGCGTTTTGTTTCTGTGCTCTATTGCTCCAAAGATACTTATTTGGTTTCAAATGATGCCTCTTGGAAGATATAGATCTGTTAAATCTATAAACGAAAAGTTTAATTATTTAGTATGAAGGTTCATTTTATATCCATTGGGGGTAGTGTGATGCACCAATTGGCCATTGCATTAAAGGGTAAGGGCTACCAAGTTACCGGTACCGATGACGAAATTTTTGAGCCCGCACGCACGCATTTAAAAGATAAAGGCTTGTTACCCAGCGCTTTTGGCTGGCAACCGGACCTAATCAACCCAGATTTGGACGCGGTTATTTTGGGTATGCATGCCAAAGCCAACAATCCAGAACTGATAAAAGCACAGGAACTGGGCTTATCTATATTTTCTTTTCCTGAGTATATTTTCCACGAAAGCCAGCAAAAAAAGAGGGTAGTTGTTGGTGGAAGCCATGGCAAAACCACCACCACTAGTATGATTATGCATGTACTCAAAACATGCCATCAAGATTTTGATTACCTAGTGGGCGCAAAGCTTGCTGGGTTTGATCAGTCTGTTAAAGTAACAGATGCTCCAACCATTATTTGTGAGGGGGATGAATATTTAGCGAGTGCACTGCTTAGACAACCTAAGTTTCACTTTTTGTTTCCGCATGTTGCTATTTTAACGGGGATTGCCTGGGATCATATTAATGTGTTTCCAACTTTCGAATTTTATTTGGAGCAGTTTGTGATATTCATCAATAAAATTGAAGTGGGTGGCGTATTAATTTATAACGAAACAGATGAAGTACTAAACAAGTTGGTGCTTTCTAATAAACGTGATAATATTAGATACATTCCGTACAAAGTGCCAGCGCATCAAATTGCAAATGGTCAAACCTATATTACTTTAGATGGAGCAGAAGGTCCACTAGGTGTTTTTGGTGATCATAACTTGCTTAATATGCAAGCGGCATATTATGCTTGTGCCGAGTTAGGTATTGCTGCTAAAGATTTTGTGCAGGCCATGGCTAATTTTACGGGTGCTTCTAAAAGGTTAGAGCTTTTGGCTAGCAATGCGCATTGTAATATATACAGAGATTTTGCCCATGCGCCTAGTAAAGTTATTGCCACCATCGAGGCAGTAAAACAACAGTTTCCTTCCAGAAAATTAATTGGTGTATTAGAACTACATACCTATAGTAGCCTCAACAAAGAATTTATGCATCAGTATAAAGGAGCGCTTGAAAAAACAGATATCGCTGTTGTTTTTTATTCGAAACATGCACTGGAAATCAAAGGACTACCTGAACTCCCTGAAAGTTATGTGTTAGAAGGGTTTGATAAAAATGGATTACTTGTGATGACAGATAAAAACGCATTAGAAGCATGGCTTCTTACACAAGATTATTCCAACACCAATTTAGTATTAATGAGTAGTGGTAATTATGATGGAATTGATTTACCTTCCTTTGCCCCAACTTTAATTTAACAACGATTATGAAATTACAATTAACAAGACCTATCGCATTTATTGATTTAGAAACAACGGGGATCACCGTAAGTACAGACAGAATTGTAGAAATTGCCATTGTAAAAATAAGTCCGGATGGCACTAAAGTTGTTAAAAGAAAATTAGTAAATCCACTCATGCCCATTCCTGCCGGTTCAACAGCTGTGCATGGTATTTCAGATGAGATGGTGAAAGAAGCACCATCTTTTAAGCAAATTGCCAACGAAGTTAAACAGTTTTTAGAAAATTGTGATTTGGGTGGTTATAATAGCAACCGTTTTGATATCCCTATGCTCATCGAAGAATTTTTAAGAGCAGGGATCGAATTTTCTATCGAAGGAACAAAACTGGTAGATGTTCAAAAAGTATTTCACATGATGGAGCAGCGTACCTTAAGTGCTGCGTATAAATTTTATTGTTCTAAAGTATTAGAAGGTGCACATGGAGCAGAAGTAGATGCTACCGCAACATGGGAAGTATTGGAAGCGCAACTTGATAGGTATCCGCAATTAGGAGACACTGTAGAAAGCATTGTAAAAATTACTGGTGAAGAAGACATCGTAGATTTTGCGCGCCGTTTTATAAAACTAAACGGCATCGAAATATTTAATTTTGGCAAGCACAAGGGAAAGCCCGTTACGCAAGTGTTAAAAGAAGAACCTCAATATTACGATTGGATGATGAAGGGGGATTTTGCAATGAACACCAAGCAAAAGCTTACCGAAATTTTGAATAGAACATTTGTTTCAAAGGCATAAACAAGCTTTTTAGGGGATTAGATCTATCAATTTACCGGAAATAACGCTGATGTAGACAAGTAATACGACTTTCTGTTATATAAATCCGTTAGTATTTGTATTTTAGCCCCTCTACATACCCCCCCCAGTATATTGGAAAAACTAGTTATTATACCAACCTACAACGAGCGTGAAAATATAGCAGCAATTATTGCGGCCGTATTTGAATTGCAAGCTGGATATCATATTTTAATTATTGATGACGGATCTCCTGACGGAACGGCTGCTATTGTTGAGGATTTAATGAAGGTACACGAGGGGCAATTGTTTATCGAAAAACGCGCTGGTAAATTAGGACTTGGTACCGCGTATATCCATGGATTTAAATGGGCACTCACTAGAAGCTATCAATATATTTTTGAAATGGACGCCGATTTTTCGCATAGTCCTCAAGACTTAGAAAGATTGTACGCTGCTTGTAATATTATTGGAGCAGACGTTTCGGTAGGAAGTAGATACGTGAAAGGTGGACGCACAGAAAACTGGCCACTGGACAGACATATATACAGTAAGGGCGGTGCCTTTTATACCAAACTCATTACTTGGCTTCCGGTTAACGATCCAACTGCAGGTTTTGTTTGCTATAAAAGAAAAGTATTAGAAACGATTAATTTAGACGAAATACTTTTTGTGGGATACGCCTTTCAAATTGAAATGAAATTTAGTACGTGGAAATTAGGATTTAAAATTATTGAAGTACCTATCACTTTTGTAGACCGTAAAATTGGTCAGAGCAAAATGAGTAAGGGCATTATCAAAGAAGGCGTTTTAGGCGTTTTAAAAATGCAGTGGGTGAGTTTGTTTCACCCCTATGCAGATAGGCTTCGAAAAAAATAACTGTGAGAAAAGCCTTACTTCAACTTCATACATCTGTTTTTTTAGCCGGCTTTACCGGAATACTCGGCGTACTCATAGAGTTAAATGAAGGCTTATTGGTTTGGTACCGCATGGCCATTACAGTGGTTACTTTACTAGCGCTACTTGTACTTGGTAAAAAATGGCAGCATTTGCCTTTTGCACAGGTAAAAAAATTATTTGGTATCGGTATGCTCATTGCACTTCACTGGGTATTTTTTTATGGTAGTATAAAGATGGCCAATGTATCCATTGGACTTGTTTGTGTAGCAGGAGCGGGCATATTTACAGCACTGCTAGAACCGTTTGTTTTAAAAGCAAAAATCAAGTGGCCCGAAGTAGCACTTGGTGCACTGAGTTTACTAGGCATCTTTTTAATTTTCAAATTTGACGCGAGATATAGGCTTGGTATTGGTCTAGGCATTGTATCTGCCATACTTGCTTCTATTTTTTCGGTACTCAATAAAAAAGAAGTAGACAAGCAGCCTGCACAAATGATGATGGTATATGAATTAACGGGTGGACTTTTTTTATTAACCCTGCTCATGCCATTTTACCTGAGTTATTTTAATGTAGCTAAAGTATTTCCTAGCTTGTCTGATATTGGCTGGTTGTTAATTTTAAGTTGGCTATGCACCGTTGTAGCCATGGATTTAATTTTGCAGGCACTCAAAAAAGTATCTGCTTTTACACAAAACCTAACACTTAATTTAGAACCTGTTTATGGGATACTACTTGCTTTTTTGGTATACCACGAAAACAAACAATTAGGGCCTAGTTTTTATTTAGGCATATCTTGCATTGTAGTTTCGGTGGTTTTCCAAGTAGTAAGGGCCTCAAAGTCTTGATAGTGCTCCATTAAATCTTTTAACTCCTTTTTTAGCGATACAATTGTTTTTGCATACGAAGGATCCTCTATGAGATTCTTCATTTCTGTTGGGTCTTTTTGCAAATCAAATAATTCCCAATCGTTGTGCGGCCCATAAAAGCGAATTAGCTTATACCGAGTGGTGCGAATGCCAAAATGCGGTGCTACATGATGTGGCTCTGGATATTCGTAATAATGATAGTACATAGATGTGCGCCATGTTGCTGCAAATGATTTTTTGGCAGCGGGTGTCCCTTTAGCAACCAGTGGTAAAAAGCTTTTACCCTGCATGTCGGATGGCGTTTCAATACCAGCAATATTTAAAATGGTAGGTGCAAAATCAATATTTACAATCATTTCTTGGAGCTGGGTGCCTGGTTTAATTTGACCAGGATAACGCATTACAAATGGTGTTCTTAAACTTTCTTCGTACATAAATCTTTTGTCAAACCATCCATGTTCGCCCATGTAAAAGCCCTGATCTGATGCGTAAATAACAACGGTGTTTTGATCTAATTTATTAGCCGCTAAATAGTCTAGTATTTTTCCAATACCTCTATCTAATGATTTTGCAGTGGCGAGGTAATCTTTCAGGTATCTTTCAAATTTAAATTTAAGTAGGGCAGCGCTGTCATTTTTTACAGCTTCATACTGTTTAGTCACCGCCGTATAATATTTTTTATATGCAGCTTTTTGTGTAGGGTCAAGTCTAGCAAACATGCCGGTACCTACTTTATCCCAGTTCACATTTATTTTTAAATCGTCTTGTAAAACCATGGTTTTATCGACAGTCATGTCTTGCAGGCGGGCCGCTTCACGTCCATTGTAATTGTCTTTAAAATTTGAAGGATATGGAAAATCAATATTGTCAAATGCGCCAAGGTCCTCTACATCAGGCATCCAGTTGCGGTGTGTAGCTTTTTCACCTACCACTAAAAAAAAGGGTTTGCTGGTGTCTCTTTTGTCCAACCAATTCGTAGAAAATTCGGTAATTAAACTCGTGGTATAGCCCTTATACGGTGTAGTATCACCCGGTATATTAATAAAGTTCGGTTGAAAGTACTGACCCTGGTCAGGAAGTATTCTAAAAAAGTCAAAGCCTGAAGGGAGTGTTTGCAAATGCCACTTTCCAATCCATGCGGTTTGGTAGTCTTTTTGTTTGAGTAATTTTTGAACCTGTTGTTGGTTGCCATCAAAAAATCTGCGAGGGCTATTGTCTTTTAATCCGTTGATGTGGTTGTATTTTCCTGTTAATAAAACGGCCCTGCTGGGTGCACAAATAGAATTGGTTACAAAAGTATTTTTTGCAATCATACCTTCTTTAGCAATCCGGTCTATATTGGGCGTTTGCATCAGGCTTTTGCCATATGCACTAATGGTTTGTTGGGTATGGTCGTCCGAAAAAATAACAATAATATTGGGTGGTTTATTGCTGCTTTGTTGCGCCTGTAATAAAGTACTGCAAACGAGTATTGCGGTAGATAATAATGCAAATTGTTTTTTCATAAAATATATTTTTAGCTACCAAAACTTTTTTGGTTGGGTAAACGGCCCCAATCTGGTAAATCAATATTTAAATTATCATGCTTTTCTAGCATTTCTTTTTTGAGTGCGGCGCGCATGCTAGCAATTTTTTCTTGCATGCCATGGTTTGCTGCCAAGTTATTTATTTCGTAAGGGTCTTTGGATAAATCAAATAACTGAGTGGTGAGTACCCCCTTAACATTGTAAACAATGAGTTTAAATCCATCGCTGGTTTTAATGCTCCTGCTCCAATGTCCGTATACGTTATAAATTTGTGTTCTGATATTTGCTCCCGGATTTTTTATGGCAGGCATTAAGCTTACTGCTTCTACGCTAGTTGGTTGTTGAATATGTAGGTATTCGTATATAGTGGGGTTGATATCACTCAAATAGGTAAATCCATTATTTTTTTTATTAACCGGTATGCCAGGTCCTGCCATAATAAGGGGTACCCGAATGCTATGCTCGTATAAATTTTGTTTCCCTAGTAAGCCGTGCTGTCCAACGGCAAGCCCATTGTCCCCTGCAAAAACAATCAGTGTTTCATTGGTAAGACCCGCAGCGTCGAGTGCTGCAAGAATGCGCCCCAGCTGTGCGTCCATTTCAGACACCATGCCATAGTAATGAGCAATTTCTTTTTTAACGGCCGCCGGTGTTCGTGGATGCGGTAATAACATTTCATCTCTTACCGCTAAATCACCATTGTCAAATGGATGGTTGGGTAAAAAATTAGGCGGAAGGTTAATGGTGTCAGGATTGTACCAAGCATCATATTTGGTAGGAGGAGTTCGAGGATCGTGCGGAGATGTAAAAGCTACATAACAAAAAAACGGTTGCTCTTTAGCTTTTTTGCTACTCAAAAATTGAATGGCAGTACCCGCATATAGTTCGGTACTAAAGGTATCGCTCTTCCAACTATTTTTTGGGTCATACGCACCAGTAGGATCAAAATGATTTACGGTTGGATGAAACTGACCACCATTGTTTTCGAAGTGCATACCTCCAAAAAATATGTTATCGCCACTGTTAAAAAAACGGTGATGTGAAGCCTTATCAGAATGCCATTTACCGGTATGAAATGTAGTGTAGCCTTTTTGTTGTAGTACTTCTGGTAGCCCTATTAAACTATCTGGAATTTTGCCGCCATCACCAGGGAGTCTGTTAACATACCTGCCCGTTAATAGCATGACCCGGCTTGGGATACAAACTGCGCCTTGGTGTCCACCCATGACATGCGCCTGTGTAAAAGTCAGGCCCCTTGCTACTAATTTATCTAGATTGGGAGTTTTGATTTGCATGTTGCCTAAAGCGTGTATGGTTGCAAAACTTTGATCGTCCGAATAAATGATGAGCACATTTTTAGCGTGCTTGGTTTTATTCGTTTGCGCCGATGCAAATGTTATTACAGCAAATAAGCAAACAATCCAACTAACTAAATAATTACGGTACATGACTTTATAGGCTTATTGAATTTGTAACTGATACGCCACCACCGAATTTTTCAAAAAGGTAGGCACGTACATAATTTTATTTTTTGCATCGTAGCCAATGTCTGCGCTGTTAATTTTTTCTGCTCTCGTATCAAACAAAGTTATTTTTTGAGCACCTGCTATCACATAATACACAATGCCATTCCAGCAGCTTACTAGGTACTGATTGGGGGCCACTCTTTCGATACCATCGGTACTTGGGTCCATACCATCCATTATTTTTGAAATGGCACCACCTGCTGTTAGTGATAGTAATGATCCTTTATCTAAAATTAATAGTTGGTCTTCGATGCTTAAAAGTCCATTGGGGCCTTGTAAGTTTTCTACTTCTGTGGTAACAATATTGTTTTCAAAGCGGTGTACTTTTCCAGTTCTGCTATCAGAAACAAAAACTGCGCCCTTATTATTTACCGTAACGTCATTTAAAAATACAGATCCTTCTATCGGAATTTTTTTAATGATGGCCGCTTTTTTAATATCAATGACAACAAGCTCTGTTAAATCAGCTACATAAAGTTCTTGTTTATATTTTGCCATACCTTTTGGCGCGTTTAATCCGGTAATCCATTCTAAATTAATAGGCGTTCCTGATTTTGATAACTTGCTAATACTTCCTTTACCATCTTTTGCAGTAGAAGACCCATCTATATTGGAAACCCAAATACAGTTTTCTTTATCATCCACTAAAACAGATTCTGGCACTTTTAAAATGGTGTCGGTTGTCCATAGTTTTTGAACGGTTGCTTTTTGTGCTTGGGCACATACCATACTTGCAAATACAAAGGCTAGGGGGAGTATTATTTTTTTCATATACAAGGTTTGTGCAAGAAAGTTAAAGAAAATACGGGGTCCAAAATTAGCTTTTGACCGACTAAACCTCTTTTTGTTCATTTATGGGTATAAAATGTAGAATACGACCATTGTAAATATAGCATTCCTGCTATTTGGCATATTAAATTGCTATACTATTTGAAACTATTTAATGCCCTTTTATGCGTTACATCTCTATCTTATTTTTTCTTGTGCTAACTGTTTCTGTGCAGGCTCAAAAAAAACCTTTAGACCATACGGTATATGACAATTGGCAGTCTTTTGCCGATCGTGCCATTAGCAATGATGGTAAGTATGTAGCATACGCTATTAACCCGCAAGAAGGAGATGGTATGCTCGTTTTACAATCGGTGCAAGGTGGTTATAAGGTAGTGATTCCAAGAGGTGCTGGAGTCGTGATTTCTGAAGATAGTAAATACGCTATTTGCCGAATCAAGCCCAGGTTTGCACAAACGCGTGATGCAAAAATTAAAAAGAAAAGGACAGATGAAATGCCTAAAGATAGTTTGGCCATTGTTAAGTTAGGAGATAATAAGGTGGTAAAAACGGCGCGTCTTAAATCATTTAAATTACCGGATGATGCTGGGGGCTGGTTGGCTTATTTGTTAGATAAAGAGCAGCCTGAAGCTCCAAAAACAAAAGCTTCACTTGATTCTGCAGCAAAAATCAAATCCATGTTTGCAATGGCTGATAGTTTGGTGCGCGCCGCAGATAGTATTCGTTTAAAAGCAACGAGTGCTTCTGAAAAAGGAATGTCTGTGTTACAAACACCAGCAGCGCCCGCTAAAGTAACAGAAGAAAATATTGAGGAAGGAACAACGCTTGTGCTTATGAATTTAAATACAGGCGCCGAAACCAAATATACCTTAGTGAGTGATTTTTATTTTAATAAAAAAGGAACTACACTGGTACTCAAAAAAACAAAGAAAAATGCGGAAGCGAGTTCTGCTGCAACCATTGTTAAAGTGGATTTGTCAAGCATGCAGTCTACCATCATTTTGACAAAATTTAATGACGCCAAACTCTTTAGATTAGACGAAGCAGGTAAACAACTTGCGTTTGTTGCCGAAAGAGATAGTGCTGCAAAAGCAGTTCGTAAATTTTATCAATTGTATTATTTCGCGGATGGTAAAGATTCTGCCATAGCCATTGCTAGTCAAACTTCAAAAGGGGTTCCAGCAGGTCATATTGTTAGTGACAACCAAGCTATTAGTTTTAGTAAATCTGGTGCTCAATTATTTTTTGGAACGGCTCCATTATGGCCTTTAAAAGATACCAGTTTACCAGAGTTTGACCGTGTGAGTGTAGATATTTGGCATTACAACGATGATCAAATTATGCCCATGCAATTAAAATCTGCAGAAACAGAATTAAAAAGAGCGTACACCGCTAGGTACGATTTTAACGCAAATGCTATTGTGCCTTTGGGCTCTACTAAGTTTAGAAATGTAATTCAAACAAATGATGGCGACGGTGCTATATTTTATGCAGCTACCGACGAAGGAAAAAGAATTGCATCGCAGTGGCAGGGTTATACCATCAATGATATTTATACCATCAATCCCGTAGACGGGTCTTCTAAGCTTATTAAAGCCAATTTAAAATCAGGCAATGTACAGCCAAGTGTGTCTGGTAGCTTGCTCTTATATTATGATGAGCCTGCTAAAAAATATTTTGTGTACAACCACAATACGGGTGTAACCACACAAATTGCAAAAGACATTACTGCTCCACTTTACGATGAAGAAAATGATGTACCCGATGATCCCAATGCTTATGGTTTAATGCGTTGGACCGAAAATGATCAGTATGTATTACTCTATGATAGATATGATATTTGGCAGGTAGATCCATTAGGCAAACAAAAATCTATTTGCTTAACAGCGGGTCGTGCAAATAAAATTTCTTACCGTTTTATTGCAACAGATCCGGACGAAAAATTTGTAAAATTAGGACAGCAATTATTACTGCGCGTGTTTGATGAAAAAGATAAAACCGCAGGATTAGCAACACTCGTGTATGGTACGAATGCCTTAACTGTTTTATTTAAAGAAAAAGTAGCACTCAGTTCGGTTGTTCAAAAAGCAAAAGATGCGGATGTATTGGTGTATACCAAAGAATCCTATGTGCAATCACCCACTTTATTTACATCTTCTGTAAAAGGGGGTGAAGCGGTTAACGTGGCTTCTACCAACACACAACAAAACGAATACAATTGGGGTAACGCGGAGTTGTTTACTTGGAAAGCCTATACGGGTAAAATGGCAGAAGGTATTTTGTACAAACCAGAAAATTTTGATGCTACTAAAAAGTATCCGATGATTGTTTATTTTTACGAACGCAACAATCAAACCTTATACAATTATGTTCCGCCTACACCCACTGCCTCTCGTTTAAATATTTCATTTTTTGTAAGTAGAGGTTATGTAGTGCTTGTTCCAGATATTTGGTACAAGACAGGTTATCCAGGTCAGGGCGCATACGATTATATATTAAGTGGAACACGCGCTGTTGTAAAACAAGGATATATTGATAGCACTAAAATTGGTCTTCAAGGTCAAAGTTGGGGTGGCTATCAAATTGCACATTTAATTACAAGAACCAATTTATATGCAGCTGCATGGGCGGGTGCGCCGGTTGTAAATATGACAAGTGCTTATGGTGGAATTCGTTGGGGGCCTGGTATGAACCGTCAATTCCAGTATGAAAAAACACAGAGTAGAATTGGTGCTACCTTATGGGAGAAGCCAAATTTATACATCGAAAACTCGGCCTTATTTTATTTGCCAAAAGTAACTACACCACTTGTAATTATGGCCAATGATGCAGATGATGCTGTGCCTTGGTATCAGGGTATTGAATTTTATACCGCTATGCGCCGCTTGGGCAAAAAGGTTTGGATGTTAAACTATAACAATGAAGCGCACAATTTAGTGGAGCGAAAAAATAGAAAAGATATTCAAATTAGAGAACAACAATTCTTTGATTATTTATTAAAAGGAGAGAAGCCAGCACCTTGGATATCAAATGGGGTTCCTGCAACGATGAAAGGAAGAGATTGGGGGCTTAAATAGAATGGCTTAGGCCGTTCTATTAGGATCCCATGCTTCTAGTTGGTTGGCTACTTCTGCTAAGAAGCTAGCACCAATACTACCATCAATAATGCGGTGGTCGTAACTAAGTGACAGGTACATCATGTGTCTAATGGCCATACTGTCTCCACTGGGTGTTTCAATAACGGCTACGCGTTTTTTAATGGCCCCCACCGCAATAATGGCTACTTGTGGTTGATTGATAATGGGTGTTCCCATGAGGCTTCCAAAAGTACCCACATTGGTAAATGTAAATGTACCGTTTTGCGTATCGTCTGGTTTTAATTTGTTGTTTCTTGCAGCATCCGCCAAATGATTAATAGACTTACTTAAGCCAACTAAATTGAGTTGATCAGCTCCTTTAATAACGGGGACAATTAAATTTCCATTTGGAAGGGCAGTAGCCATTCCAATATTAAAATCCTTTTTAATGATAATGCGGTCGCCGTCTAAACTTGAATTAATAAGCGGAAACTTTTTCATAGCAGCCACTAAACATTCTACAATGAGTGGCGTGAATGTTAATTTGGTGCCTTCTCTTTTTTCAAACGTCGCTTTATTGTTATTTCTCCACTGCACTAGGTTTGTTACATCTGCTTCCGAAAAACTTGTTACGTGCGGACTTGTTTGCACACTGTCTACCATGTGTTTGGCAATCAGTTTGCGCATGCGGTCCATTTCAATAATTTCTGATGCACCACTTAGCACAACACCCGCAGGGTTACTTCCAGCTGTGGTTGGAGTAGACGTTATTGTCGCAACTGGCGCAGCAACATTTGGTATCGTTCCAGATTTTTTAGCGGCAACCCAGTTTAGGATATCTTTTTTTGAAACCCTTCCACCAGATCCAGTGCCAGGTATTTTTTCTAAATCACTTAAACTTACCCCTTCACTTTGTGCAATGTTTAAAACAAGCGGCGAGTAAAAACGAGTTTCGCTATTAGATGTTTCTTGAGGTGCCGTATTTACTGGCGCAGCAGGAACATATGGTATAGATTCTATTTCTTCCCCAATAGGAGCTGGAGCAGCGGCAGGTGTTTCAATTGATGTATTGCTAGTATTATTGTTTTCGCCGGCTACTTCAATTTTTGCAAGTACGCTTCCAATGGGAGCCACATCATTTACCTGGAAACAAATTTCTACTAATTTGCCAGCAAAAGGCGCAGGCACCTCCGTGTCTACTTTGTCGGTAGCAATTTCAAGTACTGTTTCGTCCACAGCAATATGGTCTCCAATTTGCTTGTTCCATTTTAAAATGGTGGCTTCCATAATACTTTCGCCCAATTTGGGCATCACTAAATCAACAATTGCCATAGATTGCTAAGAGGTTTATTGTCAGGTACAAAAGTAAGCTATGCGGTTAAAATTGGGTTAACTCTTATCCACAATCAAAAGGCGGAGCATATTAAGGGCACTATTGGCCGTTAATTCAATATTGCGTTTACGGTCAAATCTAAAGTGGAATACCTGTGCGCGCACTTCATTTTCCGATGCTACGGCCATCCAAACCATACCCACGGGCTTTTCGGGTGTTTCGCCTCCTGGTCCCATAATGCCACTAACTGCCACAGCATAGTCAGTTTTTAGGAGTTTTCGAACCGAAATGGCCATTTTTCTAACACATTCTTCGCTAACCACACCTACGGTTTCCATGGTTTCTTTAGAAACGTCAAGTAAATCGCCTTTGATTTCATTGGCATAACTTACCACAGATCCCTTAAAATAAGCAGATGCCCCGGCCTTGGCCGTTAATAAATGGGCGATATACCCGCCCGTGCAGCTCTCTGCGGTTGAAAGGGTTTTGTGCTGGTTTAAGAGGAGTTGACCCACCACTTCGGCCATTGGGATGTCTTCTTTCACCACCAAATAGTCCTTAACGGCGGTTGCTAAATTATTAAAGTGGGTATCTAAATCTTTGTCTAAAGCCGCTTCATTTTCTGGATTGCCCAAAGCGGTTAATCGTAAACGTACCATACCATAATTAGGGAGGTACGCAAGTTTAATATGACTAGGAAGGGCGGCTTCATTTTCTTTAATCATTTCTGCTAAAAAAGATTCACCAATACCCGCCGTTAATAGTGTTTTGTGTTTGATGACGCCCGTTTTATAACGTGTAGAAATCATAGGAATCACATGATGTTCCATGATCCATTTCATTTCGTGGGGTACACCAGGCATCGAAACAAATACGACCCCATCTTTTTCAAAAAGCATACCAGGCGCGGTTCCGCGCTCATTTAATAAAATAGTGCAACAATCTGGAAGCTCTGCTTGCTTGGCATTACGCTCAATCATGGGTCGCTTTAAAATGCGTTCAAATATGTCTGTAACATGTGCAAGTGTTGCGGCATCTAACACCATTTTTCCGCCAAAATATTCACACAATAAAGGTTTTGTTATGTCATCAGAAGTAGGACCTAAACCACCTGTCAAAAGTACGATGGAAGATTTTTTGCTTTCTGCATCTAATGCCGCCCAAATATCTTCCCAAACATCCCCAACAGCCACTCTATTTTTTAAAGTGACGCCCACTTTATTGAGCTCTTGGGCTATCCACGCACTATTGGTGTCAATGACTTGACCAATCAATAATTCGTCTCCAATGGTGATGATAGAAGCAAAGACTTTTTCCATGGGTGGGTCTTAAATTTAGTGCGAAGTAAATATAGTAAGCACAAACAGGCAAATATAAATATATTGCACCCTATGAAAACACAAAATTTTAGCAACCACAGTAGATTAGTGGCCGGATGGCACGGACTTACTTTTTTTACCATGTTAGCCTTTTGGATAGGCAGTTTTGTAAACCTTGCACATGCCGAGGGAGCCGCACTTTATAGCGCATCCTTATTAAGTGTTGCAGGCTTTATTTTTTTATGCCTCTTTGCATTTGTTCGCATTTTTGCATTAAAAGCGCAGGATAGAGCTATTAGAGCCGAAGAAAATTTGAGATATTTTGCACTAACCGGAAAATTACTTCCAGCTACTTTACAAATTGGTCAAATTATAGCATTACGTTTTGCTGCTGACGAAGAGTTTGTTGCATTAGCCGTAAAAGCAGCTGCTGAGAATTTAAGCAGCAAAGAAATCAAACAGTCAATTAACAACTGGAAAGCGGATACATATCGTGTATAAATTTATCAGCATCATGTATCAGTAACGCAAATTGTTATGCGCTAAAAAATGGAGCTAATTTTTGTTTAAGGCTATCAGGTATGATTGCACGTTTACCGGTGGCGGCATCAATAAAATAAAGCACTACTTTACCCTGTGTGAGTAGTTTGCCTTCTTCGTTGTATACTTCTGTAATGAATTTGATTTGATGCTCAAGTGGAAGCTCAGGAACCGTGGTTTTTACGGTTAATAAATCGTCGTAATGCGCGGGTCTAATGTATTTGGTTTCCATGCTAACAACAGGCATGTGAATACCCATTTTTTCAATTTCTTTATAGGAGAGTCCAATGGCACGCATGGCTTCTACACGACCTACTTCAAAATACTGGGCATAGTTGCCATAATATACCACGTCCATTTGGTCTGTTTCTGCGTATCTAACACGAATGCTTGTTTGATGCTCATACATAGTTTTCAGGCTTTTGTTGACAAACTTACGTCATCTATCTGTTTTTCCACAAATGCCCTTTAGCAAGTTCCTTACGGGGGGCTAATGCTACCTTTAAAATGGTTTTCGCTTTTCATTAAGAAAGAAAGCCAAACCTTTGTATTAAAGCGGCTCATACTTATGAAATTATACACTTATATTTTAGCGGGTTGTTTATTTTTTATAGCAAACACGGGGGTAGCTCAAACTACTAATTTGCCCAATTCGATAGATGCAAGTATACAAGATTTGCAAACTTTTGTAGTAAACAAAGAATATGTAAGTAGCTATCAATTAGCAAAAGAATTAAAGCACAGTCCCGTTTATACAAACAGCGCAACCATTAAAGAGCACATCGATTTTTATTTTTTGGTGAGTGGTCTTCAATTAAATGAAAAGGGTATTGTAGAGCAGGCGAGTGAATTTATAAAAGCTGCATTGGATCCTGCCCTTCGTCAAATGATGTCTTTTTATGTAGGCAGGTATTATTTTAGAGATAAACAATTAAACGAAAGTTTAGCTTATTTAGAAAATATCAAGTTGCCCAATTTGTCCAATGCGCAAATAGGGGAAGTAAAATATTTATTGGGTTATATTTATTTTAGTTTGGGTCAATTTGAAAAAGCCAAGCAGCCTCTCGATGCTGTGCGTCAAACGGTGCAGGATGTATACTATATAGACGCCAATTATTATTACGGCTTTATAGCGTTTAAAGAAAAAAATTATCCGGTGGCATTAGGCTGCTTTGAGATTGCAAAATCGGCGGCGGCTTACGACAAACTCATTCCTTTTTACAAAGCCCAAATTTATTATTTTACAGGAAGTTCCGAAAAGGCTTTGTCTACTGCACTTGCTGCCTTAAAAGCGGGGGAACAGTATTATGAACTTCCATTACAACAACTTGTTGGGCGCTTACTATTTGCTAAAAATGATTTTACAGGTGCATTGACTTACCTCGAAAAATATGTTGCAAAAACAAAGCGACCTTCTAACGAAGACTTGTATGAATTGTCTTTTTGTTATTTCGAACAAAAAAAATGGGATAAAGCAATAGATGGTTTCAAACAGTTAACTACTGGAAAAGATTCGTTATCTCAAAATAGTATGTATCTGCTTGCTAAAGCATACCTAGAAATAGGGGATAAATCTAGTGCTAGAACTGCGTTTTTATTTTGTGCCGAAAACAACAGCAATAAAGTTCAAAAAGAAGTAGCTACTTTTTCTGTGGCTAAATTATCTTTTGAGCAGGGGCTTATCAATGAAGCATTAATAGGGTTTCAGGAGTTTATTAAAAACTATCCGCGTTCTAGTTACCTCTCAGAAGCAATGGATTTACTCGTTAATACGCTTGCCAGAACCAGTAATTTTAAAGAAGGACTTCGTTTATATGCAGGTATAAAAAGCCCTTCGGCGCTAGCGCAAAAAGCATACCCTTCTTTACTCTATGGTAGAGCGGTAGAACTTATTAATGACCAGTACACCGATGCTGCAGATAGTTTGTTGGATAAATTACTTGTAGCACCTAATAACCAAGATCAAGTTGTGTTAGCCTATTTCTGGAAGTCTGAAATGCTTTTTAGAAGAGGTCAGTTTGACAATGGTATTGTGTTTTTAAATAAGTATTTAGCGGTTCCCACTGTTAATGCAGAGGTTAATGTAAGCAACGCTTATTATAATTTAGGGTTTGCGCAAATGCAATTGCAACAATATGCAGCGGCTGTAGTAAGTTTTGAAAAAGCATCGGCTACTGTAAAAACGGGTTCTGCAATTTTTCAGGACTTGGTTATTAAAAAAGCAGATTGCTATTTCATGCTAAAAGATTTTGCTAAAGCTTTGTCATTGTATGATCAGGTCATAGACCGTAACTATGACGCCGAAGATTATGCGTATTTCCAAAAATCAATTATCCTAGGTGCATCGAGTAAAACACAAGAAAAACTAGCCTTACTTCAAAAGTTTGTAAAGCAGTATCCAAACTCGGCGCTTATTGGTGATGTGTATATGGAAATGGCTAATACTTATTTAGCAGCAGAATCTTATAGCTTGGCAGTTGCACCCTTACAACAAATTACTTCAAACACCGCGCTTACGGCATGGCATCCGGCTGCTTATTTAAAAACAGGGGTTGCTTATTTTAACATCGATAAAAACACCGAAGCGCTCGCCACATTTACAACCCTACTGGCCAAGTTTCCAAATACGACAGAGGCAGAATCTTCTATAGAATATATCCGAAATATTTTTGTTGAAAACCAAAAGCCTCAAGACTTTGTTGCTTTTATGGAAGCCAATGGAAAAGCGGTATCAGACACAGAAGCCGATTCATTAACGTATCAGGCTGCAATGCTCCGTTACGAGCAAAAAGACTTTGCGGGCACCAAAAATGGCTTAAGTGCCTACATGGATAAGTTTACAAATGGCGAACATATTTTAGAAGCCCATTCTATGATGGCAAGTATTTATGAGTCAGAAAAAAATACACTTGCAGCTATCAAATACCTAACCTATTTAGCATCCAAAGCCCCTAATAAATATGCCACAGATGCAGTTTTGCATTTGGCTAGGGCCTATTATTTTGAATTACACGATTATAATAAAGCAACTAATTATTATGCACTGCTAGACTCTACTGCCACCAATGAAACCGTTAAAAAAGAAGCAGTGCGTGGCCTCATTAGAAGCGCCTCTAAAATTTCTAATTGGGAAAAAGCATTGCCAGCAGCTATCCAAATTTTAAACATGACAGGTGCACCATCTGACGATAAAATGATGGCCAATTTTGTGATGGCAAAATCAAAGCAAACGGCTGCTTCCATCGATACAGCGCTTGCCTATTATAAAGAAGTGATTGCTTCTGGAAAATCTGAATTTAGTGCCGAAGCAAAATACCGCCAAGCCCAAATTTTATTTTTACAAAATCAACTTGAAGCTGCCGAAAAATCTGCATTTGAACAAATTAAAGGTTGGGGTTCTTATGAGTACTGGGTAACAAAAACGTATTTATTGCTTGGCGATATTTATGGTAAGCAAAAAGATTATTTTAACGCGGAAGCTACTTTCCAGAGTATTGTTGCCAACGCTACATTTGAAGATCTAAAAAAAGAAGCACAAGAAAAACTAGCGCAAATCATTGCTGAAAAAGCAAAAAAATAAAAATCTGTAAAGATGAAAAAAGTATGGCTCCCTGTATGTTTGATGGCTTTATTTGCACAGCAAATAAGTGCACAAACTGTTTCTAAAAACACCGCCGACACCTCAAAAGTGGTTACCATCACTTCTGCGTTTAAGCCAAGTTTGCGCCCTAGCTCAAAAATTAATTTTTCGGCAGCTACACCCTTTATTGATAATAGCAAGGTAACCATGCAGTATGTAGTGCCTTCTCAAAATATCTCTTTTGGCTATCAGGCAGTTGCCGTAACGCCTTTAGCCTATGTAGCAGATTCGACAAAAGCTCAAAAGAGAAATCATTTTATTAAGGTAGGGCTTGGTAATTACAATGCCATGATAGTAGAAGCCGGCTTTAATGTAGGGGATGGTATCAAAAACAATACTTTTATAACGGGTGGTTTACAAAAAATAAAAGGCGCTTTATTTGCACAAGAATATTCCGATGTTAATTTTTCTATTGGTAGTGTGCATCAAATTGGTGAATCCCACGATTTTAGTGTCAAATTTACAACAGGCTCAACAACGCGTTATGCTTACGGGTTTCGACCAACCACCATCCCTTATACCAAGGATAATATTTTAAACAAATACAATAGTGCGGGTGTCTCACTTCATCTTTCTAATAAAACAGATGCTTTATTTGGTATTCATTACGCGCCTAGTGTTTCGTTTAACTATTTACAGTCTGGGGTAGAAGAAAGAGAATATGAAACAAGTATAGCAGCGCCCATCTCCAAAAACTTAGGTACCGATTTTAAGATTTCGTTACAGCCAACAGTTAGCTTTTCAAGCACCATGCTTCCGCTCATTCCTAACAACCTAATCATTAACAATAATTTGTTTTCGATGCCAAGCACATTTAGTTGGATCACAAGCAAATTTCAGGTTCATTTGGGGGCTGCACCTACCAGTAATAACGGCGTATATGCAGTGCTGCCTGATGTAAAGGCAGTGGCCGTTTTACCTAATAATCCGGTAAGATTTGAAATGGGTTGGTCTGAACATTTTGAGAAAAATAATTTACGCAGTTTGGTGGCATTTAATCCTTGGGTTCGTATTCCGAATAATTTTTCAAATACTAAAGTGGTTGAGCAATATTTGGGCGTTAAAATTCCGGTTGGAGATCATTTTAGCTATGGTGCTAAACTCTCTTTGTTTGAATATGAAAATCAGACACTCTTTGTCAATTCATTTACAGATGGAAGGTTGTTTAAAGTACTTTTTGAACCTACCATGCGCGCGTTTCAATTCCATGCCAATATGAGTTATACCCTTCAGGATAAATTAAATATTAATGGCGGCATTCGATTTAAAAAGTACTCCGGGTTAACCGTTCAAAAAGAGGCTTGGGGATTGTTGCCACTCGAATTAAATGGGTCTTTACATTGGAAGTTTTCCAACAAAATTTCTTTTACCTCCAGTGTTTACGCATGGGATGGAGCACAATCACTCAACGCACAGTTAGTGGCTAAAAAGTTACCGGCTGCTGCAGATTTTAGTGTTGGGGCAACATTAGCTGTGGTAAAAAATGCAAAATTCTGGCTTCAAGTCAATAATCTACTCAATAATAAGTACGAGCGTTGGAATCAATATGAAGTTTTTGGCCGAAATGTTGTGGCGGGATTTGTATATTCGTTCTCTGGAAAACAATAGCCGCATGTTAGATTATATCTACCCATTTTTATTGATTCACAAAAAGCTACAATTGGCTGGTATTGGAATACTCCATTTGGAGCGTGTTTCTGCAGTTGTAGATGCTAGTGGCAAAAATATCGCGGCCCCTTACGAAAAAGTTTCATTTACTCCAGGAGGAGAAATTACGGATGCTTCTTTTATGGCATGGGTAGCAACGATCGATCATTTAGATATTGATACAGCCACTTCAACAACACAATTAGCCGTGCAGGACTTGGCATCAAGTATTCATTTGAAGCAACCTGTGGTTATCGCAAGTGTTGGTCGTTTTTATAAAGAAGGATCAGGCATTTCTTTTAAACCACATGAACCTTTATATACACCTCAAAACGCTATTGCAATTCCTACAGGATTACAATGGTCGTTTAAAAAAGGGTTGTTTATCAAAGAACTTCCAATGTCTATGATGGATACCTATTGGTGGATAGCAGCACTAGTGCTTGCACTCGCAGGAACAGTTGCCATTGTGAATTATCATTTTAATCTAAACGATCAATTTTAATAAGCCCTTTTAATGGCATCTACCATTCATTACCAAGCTTGTCCTATTTGTGCTTCCGAATCAATTGGCAAATTGTATACAGCCAAAGACCATACTGTTTCTGGCCAATTATTTGAAGTTTGGCGTTGTGCAAAATGTAGTGGAGGGTTTACCCAAAACGTTCCGGATGCGGCTACCATTGGGCCTTATTATGCCGCAGAATCGTATGTTTCACACACAGATAGCAAAAAAGGCTTTATCAATTTTGTATACCATAAAGTAAGAAGCTATGCGCTCCTTACAAAAAAGAAACTGGTAACCAAGCTGGCCAATAAATCCACAGGTACTTTGCTAGATATTGGCGCGGGTACGGGTGCGTTTGTTCATACCATGCAAGCAGGAGGGTGGCAGGTAACGGGCTTAGAACCAGATGCCACTGCTGCTCAACAGGCCCTTTTAAAATATAATATTCAGTTACAAGCTGCAGATACTATTTACACACTGGGTAATCAAGGGTTTGATGTAATATCCATGTGGCATGTGTTAGAGCACGTGCATGATTTACATGGTTATTTTAAAAGATTTGGTGAACTGTTAAAACCAAGTGGCGTGCTTGTTATTGCTGTGCCTAATTACACCAGTACCGATGCAAGTATATATGGGCATCACTGGGCGGCACTCGATACGCCAAGGCATTTGTATCATTTTTCGCCGGCTAGCATGGAGCTGCTTGCAAATGCGCATGGCTTTACACTTGTAGCAAAAAAAGCCATGTGGTTTGATGCCTTTTATGTGTCGATGCTTACAGAGCAGCACAAGGGTGGATCCATTCTAAAGGCAATACTAGTGGGCCTTTGGTCCAATATTACGGCACTCATTGATGTAAATAAATGTAGTTCGGTGATTTATGCTTTTAAAAAAAGCAATTAAAGTTAGGCTGCTATTGTAAGGTAACTTTAAAAATAGCCGGCCAATTTTTTCCTGTGATATAAGCTACTTTTTGCACACTATCATATGCAATTCCATTAAGCACATTTGTTTCTGTGGTAATGGGCTGGCTTGATTTTTGTAAAATATCAGTAAAGTCAAATTGTTTTTCTACTTGACCACTTGCAGGATTGATCACAATAATTTTATTGTCACCCCACACATTGGCGTAAATTTTTCCATCCATCATTTCAAGTTCATTGAGCGATGCGATATAGCCATTGTTGTCATATACACCAAGTGTTTTTTCGATGGCTAGGGTAGTAGGGTTTACAAAATATAAATTACTACTACCTGTACTAATAATGAGTTGGTTGTTAAAATGTGTAATGCCCCAACCTTCGTAGGTCCAATTAAATTCTTTTTCCTTTTTAAAAGTATTTACATCGTACACAAATACCTTGTGGTTTTGCCAGGTAAGTTGGTAAATTTTATTGTTGTAAATCGTAATGCCTTCTCCAAATAAACTGTCCGCTAGCGAAACGGTTTGAAGGGCTTTGCCAGTAGCTAAATCGGTTTTAAAAAGTTTACTTTGGTTGGGGAGTCCTGTTCCTTCGTAAAGCGTATTATTGAACCAAATAAGCCCCTGCGTAAAAGAACTGGTATTATGCGGATAAATTTGAACAATGTTATACGTGCCAATGGTAGGCGCTTGTATAGCACTCGCTGGAGCCGTTTCCTGACTTGAAGCGTTTTCAGAGTCTTGACAGCCAATAAGCACTACAGTGGCTACAATAAAATATGCAATCAGCTTTTTCATGCTTATCAGGTTGTGTTATACGTTGAATCTAAAGTGCATGATATCACCATCTTTAACAAGGTATTCTTTGCCCTCAATTCTTAATTTACCATTGTCTCTACAAGCCGCTTCACTGCCTAGGTTTACATAGTCTTCGTAGGCAATTACTTCTGCTTTAATAAACCCTTTTTCAAAATCGGTGTGGATGACACTGGCCGCTTGTGGTGCTTTCCAGCCCTTTAAAATGGTCCAGGCTCTTACTTCCTGAACACCTGCTGTAAAGTAAGTATCTAGATTTAATAATTTATAGGCAGATCTAATTAAACGGTTAAGCGCCGGCTCCGTCATTTTGTATTCTTCCATAAACATTTGCTTGTCCTCGCCAGATTCTAATTCTGCAATTTGAGCTTCAATGTTATTGCACATCACAATTACCTGAGCACCTTCAGCTGCAACAGCTGCATTAAGCATTTCAGAAAATTTATTACCCGTATGCATGCTGGCTTCATCTACGTTTGCAACGTATAGGACAGGTTTATCGGTCAATAAAAACAAATCAGCAATGGCTACATTTTCTTCTTTAGAAAGACCTAACGAATAAATACTTTTACCGGTCTCTAAATGACTTTTACAACGGGTTAAAATTTCAAACTCAGCTTTTGCTTTTATATCAGAACCTACACGCGCCATTTTTTCAACGCGCTGCATTTTCTTTTCTACACTTTCTAAATCTTTTAATTGTAATTCGGTGTCAATAATTTCTTTATCACTTACCGGATTAATGGCGCCTTCTTCTCTTAAAACGTTTTCGTCTTCAAAACAGCGGATCACATGAATAATAGCATCTACTTCTCTAATATTTCCTAAGAATTTATTACCCAGTCCTTCACCTTTACTCGCACCTTTTACAAGGCCAGCAATATCAACAATTTCCATTTGCGTAGGAACAATGCGGTCAGGAATCACTAGTTCAGCTAATTTATTTAAACGTTCGTCCGGAACGTCTACAAGGCCTACATTGGGCTCGATGGTACAGAAACGGTAGTTGCTAGCCTGTGCTTTAGCGCTAATGCTTACTGCATTAAATAATGTTGATTTTCCTACGTTGGGTAGTCCTACAATTCCTGCCTTTAAAGCCATAATTGAAACCTTTTTAAGTAAGGTGCAAATATAGCTCCAATATTTTTTATATTCACCCCATAAATTAACCCAGATGGCACTAAATATTGTATGGATCGCCTTTTTTATTGTGGCTTTTGTAATTGCCCTTTATAAGTTTATCTTTTTACATGATACCGAAGTGTTTAAAACCCTTGTAGACGGCATGTTTGACAGTGCTAAAGGGTCTGTGATGGACGTAGCGTTTCCGCTTGCTGGTACCATGGTTTTCTTTCTAGGACTGATGAATATTGCAGAGCGTGCAGGCGCCATAAATTGGATAGCTCGCTTACTCAATCCATTTATGAAAAGGTTGTTTCCAGAAGTACCCGATAAACATCCGGCCATGGGTCAAATGGTCATGAATTTTAGTGCCAATATGCTTGGGCTTGATAATGCTGCAACACCCTTTGGTTTAAAAGCTATGGAAAGTTTGCAGTCGATAAATCCAGATAAAGAAAAAGCAACCAATGCGCAAATCATGTTTTTGGTGCTACATACGAGTGGCCTTACTTTAATTCCACTCACAATCATTTCATACCGCTTAGCGGCTGGTTCCACCGAAGCTGCAAGTGTATTTATTCCATGTGTACTTGCAACTATTTGTACCACACTCGCTTCTATATTTATTGTAGGTCTTAAGCAAAAATTACAATGGGATAAAGTGCTTTTAACCTGGTTATTGGGGCTTGTGGTAGTAGTGGCGGGTATGCTCTTTTTTGTGCAGCAAATGAACGCCGAGCAAAAAGAAATATTTAGTAGGGTAACAGGCAATATGATTTTACTATTACTTGTAGTGCTCATTATTGTGGGTGGCATGCTCAAAAAAATAAACGTGTTTGACGCTTTTATTGACGGTGCTAAAGGAGGGTTTGATGTGATTTTAAAAATTATCCCATATTTAGTGGGGATGCTTGTTGCCATTCGTGTTTTTAGAGATAGTGGTGCGCTAGGATATATGGTGGACGGACTTAGTTGGGTAATTGGTTTAACGGGTGTTGACACTGCATTTACGCCTGCTTTACCAGTAGCGATTATGAAACCGTTTAGTGGAAGTGGTGCTAGGGGACTTATGATTGATGTGATGAAATCAAATGGTCCCGATTCTTTTGTAGGAAAATTAGCCTCTACTTTTCAGGGATCTGCAGATACTACTTTTTATATCATTGCCCTTTATTTTGGTAGCGTGGGCATCAAAAAAGTACGTTATGCCATTTGGGCCGGCGTGTTAGCCGATTTAATTGGGGTCGTAGCAGCCATCTTAATTGGCTATGTATTTTTTAGATAACTTTTTCGCCAGCCATTTCCATGACTATTTTCCATTCGGCAGGTTTAACGGTTTGTACCGATAGTCTACCAAGCCTTACAAGGTCCATATCTTGTAGTTTGGCATGTGCCTTGACATCTGCAAGCTTTACTGTATTTTTTAGCTTTTTTAAGGGCTTAAAATCAACTACAACCCATGCTGGATCGGGGGTGGTAGGGTCTTGGTAAGATTCCTTGACTACTTTAGCAATCCCTACAATTTCCATGCCTTCGTTAGAGTGATACCAAAAAGCGAGATCCCCTTTTTTCATGGATCTTAAATTATTGCGGGCGCCATAATTTCTAACGCCATCCCAAAATGTTTGCTTGTCTTTTTCAAACTGATCCCAACTGTATTTGAAAGGTTCCGATTTGATAAGCCAGTAGTTCATTTAGAAAGCTATTTAAGTCGTAAAATATTATGCTTCGCTTGCAAGTACGTCTGCTAAATGCAGCACTTTTAATCCTGCATGTTTATGTGTTAAACAACCATCAATGTGCATCAGACAACTCATGTCTGTGCTAATAATATATTCGGCACCAGTAGCAGCGGCATTGGTTGTTTTTTGATCCCCCATAGCAATACTAATGGGCTCAAATTTAACCGCAAAGCTGCCACCAAAACCACAACAGGTTTCTACATCATTCATTTCTATGAGCTCTAGTCCTTTAACTTTACTTAAAAGGGTACGAGGTTCGGTTTTGGTATTACATTCTCTGAGTGCCGCGCAACTGTCATGATAGGTTACCTTACCATTAAAAGTAGCACCTACGTCCTCAATTTTTAAAACATTGATTAAAAAATCAGAGAGTTCGTAAATACGAGCCGATGTTTTTTTAGCAATATTGATTTGCGCAGAGTTTTCGTAAAGTTTTCCGTAGTAGTTTCTAACAAAGCCGGTACAGCTAGCACTAGGTGATACGATGTAGTCTGTGCCGTTAAAATCGTCCAAAAATTTATCGCAAACGCTTTTGGATTCTGACCAAAAGCCAGCATTAAATGCGGGTTGGCCACAACAGGTTTGGTTGGGATTGTAATTGACCGTACAGCCTACTTTCTCCAACACTTTTACCATGTTAAACGCTACCTGAGGGTAGAGCTGATCAATAAAGCAAGGAATAAATAACTGTACGTTCATTTATTTATTTTTCACCACCTAAACGGTAGATGTATTTATCTGCTAAAAAGCCTTTATCTGTTTTAGGATATTTTTCCTTGATTTCTTTATAAAGTGCTAAAGCTTCTGCATTTTTTCCAGTGGTTTCTGAAAGCAGGGCAGCTCTAAATAAATATTCAGCAGCATTGTTTTCATCTTCAGAAAAACTAGCCGCTGCTTTTTTGTAGTAATCTATGGCATCATCTTTTTTATTTAACTCGGCACTTGCATCACCTAAAGCACCAATCGCTAACATTTGAATTTGCTTAGCGTCTGTAGAAAAATCTTTTAGGTATTTGATAGCGTTGTTAAAGTCGCCAAGTTTTAAGTAGCTAACACCAGCATAATAGCCAGCAATGTTAGCAGCCTTAGTGCCACTGTAATTGTTGATAATGTATAAAACACCTCTGTTTACACCATCGCCATTTAAAACTAAGTTAGAAGAATCTATAGCAAAATATTCTTGTGCTTTAAACATCGCTTCAGATGCTTTTTCTTCTTTAGGCTTAACAATATATTCTTGGTAACCAAACCAAGCACCTACAACTATTAAAATAACGGCAGCTGTAGTAGCAATTTTTTTGCCACTCTTATTCCAAAATGCAGTTGCACCTTCAAGGCCTTCGTTGTTTGTGTGTTTTACTTCGTTCTCTGACATGGTATTTATTTTCTTGTATTTTAAATGGAGTTAGTCTACAATAAACGGATAATTTTCGTCTAGGTAAACATCTTTTAGTACTTCGCTATCGTCTGGCCATGGACTTTCTTCAGCAAACTTTACACTCTGCTCAACAATTGCATCAATTTTTTGATCAATAGCAAGTAAGTCTTCTTCTGTGCCGTATCCATTTTCTAAAATGGTTTCACGCACTTTAGTAATAGGGTCTTGGTTTTTGTAATCTTCAACCTCTTCTTTAGATCTATATTTTTGAGGATCTGATACAGAGTGTCCTTTGTATCTGTATGTTTTCATTTCAAGTAAAGTTGGACCTTCGCCATCTCTACCTCTTTTTACAGCTCTTGCTACACCTTCATGCACAAGTTCCGGAATCATACCATCAATCACATCGGCAGGCATATCGTATGCGTCTGCTAATTTGTAAATATCTGTAACATTACTTGTACGCTCAATAGAAGTACCCATGGCGTAATTATTGTTTTCACAAATAAATACCACCGGTAATTTCCAAAGCATGGCAAGGTTAAAGGTTTCGTGTAAGATACCCTGACGTGCGGCACCATCACCAAAATAGCAAAGAACCACATTGCCTGTGCCTTTGTATTTTTCAGCGAAAGCTAAACCACCAGCAGTTCCAATTTGAGCACCCACAATACCGTGTCCACCAAAAAAGCGGTGTTCAAGGCTAAAAAAGTGCATGCTACCACCTTTACCCTTTGCACAACCGGTTGCTTTACCATATAATTCGGCCATACATGCATCGGCAGTAACGCCTTTTGCAAGTGCTAAGCCGTGGTCACGGTAGGCAGTGATAAAAGGATCGGCGTGCTGGGTTGCTGTCATACAGCCCGCTGCTATTGCTTCTTGGCCAATGTAAGCGTGGAAAAATCCACGGATCTTACCCGCCATTTTATACATTTCTTCTGATTTGAGCTCAAACTGGCGAATCAGCTGCATAAGCTCGTACCAGTAGAGGTAGGTTTCTTTTGAAAATTTAGTAGGCACTAGTCAAAATTTTGAGGTGCAAATATACGGGTTAAACATTAAAAATTTAGGCTTCGTTTAAGAACGGATACTTGTAATCCACAGGGGGATTAAAGGTCTCTTTTATGGTTCTCGCACTTAACCAGCGGTATAAATTAATCAAACTGCCTGCTTTATCGTTGGTCCCCGACGCACGGGCACCTCCAAAGGGTTGTTGGCCAACTACAGCCCCTGAGGGCTTGTCGTTGATGTAAAAGTTACCCGCAGCATGACGTAATTTATTGGTAGCTAGCTCTACAGCAGCTCTATCTTGCGATATAATAGCCCCTGTTAAAGCGTATTTTGAAGTGGTATTAACCAAATCGAGGGTTTTTTCAAAGGCTTCGGCCTTATAGGTGTAGATGGTTAAAACCGGTCCAAAAATCTCCTCGCACATCGTTACGTACTTAGGATCTGACACTTCAATAATGGTTGGCTCAACAAAATAGCCATCCTTTTTACTGTAATTGCCACCCACCAATATTTTGGCTTTTGTATCCTTTTTAGCCCTGTCAATATATTTTGCTATGTTGGTAAACGACTTTTCGTCAATGACAGCATTAACAAAATTAGAGAAGTCTTCTACGGTTCCCATTTTCATGGATTGCACGGCTGCTACTAATTTAGTTTTGATAGCAGGGGCAAGGTTGCTTGGAATGTACGCTCTTGAAGCAGCAGAACATTTTTGTCCTTGAAATTCAAAAGCACCTCTTGCTAATGCGGTAACAACGGTATCAACATCTGCAGATTTATGAACCATTACAAAATCTTTACCGCCTGTTTCACCAACAATGCGCGGGTATGATTTGTATTTTGGAATGTTTTCACCAATCACTTTCCACATATTATTAAAGACACCCGTAGAACCTGTAAAGTGCACGCCCGCAAAATCGGGGTGAGAAAAACACACTTCACCAATGGTTGGTCCATCCACATAAATCAAATTGATAACGCCATCAGGTAAGCCCGCTTCTTTTAAAATGCGCATAAACATTTGCGCCGAATAAATTTGTGTGTTGGCAGGTTTCCAAACAACGGTATTGCCACACATCGCAGCAGAAGTTGGAAGGTTACCGCCAATAGCCGTAAAATTAAATGGCGTAACAGCGAGTACAAACCCTTCTAGTGGACGCCATTCTAGGCGGTTGTGCATACCGGGAGCAGAAGCCGGCTGTTGCTTGTATATCTCACTTAAAAAGTGAACATTAAAACGTAAAAAATCGATGAGCTCGCAAGCGGCGTCAATTTCTGCTTGGTATACATTTTTACTTTGACCAAGCATCGTGGTACCATTAATATGGTAACGGTATTTGGTTGCGAGTAAATCTGCGGCTTTTAAAAATATATGCGCTCTGTTTTCCCATGACATAGCAGACCAAGCATCTTTTGCTTTGAGTGCAGCATTGACTGCGTCTATGGCATGTTTTTTATTGCCTGCATGAAAATAACCAAGGGTATGTGCACGCTCGTGTGGCGGATGCATAGACACTTTTTTTCCAGTTCTAACGGCCTTACCTCCAATATACATGGGCACGTCAATGACCTGTTTTTTGAGGGCAGCCAAGGTTTTTTTGAGAGCAGCACGCTCTGCGCTACCTGGCGCGTAATTTAATACGGGCTCGTTGGCAGGTTGCGGATAATGGAAAGTTCCAATTGACATGATACTATTATTTATAGTGGTCTATTATTTTTTATTCTGGCAGTAAAACAAATTTTGCTTTATTGGCGTCGTTAAAATATTTGTTAGCTAAAGCTTTTGTTGTTGCAACGTCAATTAAATTAATTTTAGCAGGGGCCTGTAAAATTTTAGTAGGATCTGATCCTCTAAAAATAGCTTGCTCCAATTTATAACGCCAGTAGCTATTTTCTTTTACATCATTTTCTAAACTTCTGGTTTGCTCTGCTTTTACTTTATCAATATTAATTTGCGCAACACCATTTAATTTGGTTTGCTTGATTTCTTCTTCTACAAGTGCAATTAATTTTTCTACATTTTCAGGAGCGCAACCAAATCTTACATTGATGCTGTACGTTTTTTTAGGTTCTTTATTGATGCCGCCGCCAATGCCTACACCATATACACCACCTGCATCTTCACGAAGGGTTTCTCTTAATTTGATACCCATGGCTTTGGTTAATTGATCAAGTTGTAATTCGTCAAGTTCGCCAATGCTGCTTAGGGTTCCAGTATAAAATAATTGAACGCTTGCTTTTGCTTCCTTACCCTTTTTTACTGTTTTTGAAATATTGCCAGTAGGGTAGGCTGCACCATAATCTTTGTAAGCATCTAATTTTCCTGTAGTAGGTAAAGATGCAAGGTATGTTTCGGTTAACGCCTTCAGGCTATCAAGGTTTACATTGCCAACAAACGTAAATACAAACTGACCTGCATTGCTAAAGCGTTCTTTGAATATTGCAAAGCTTCTATCTAAATTAAGTTCGTTGAGCATTTCTTCCGTTAGCGGCTTGCGTCTTGGGTTATAATTACCCATCACATAACCTACAGTATCAGAAAACACCGAAGCGGGATCGTTGTTTTTGTTGGTTAACTGTACTTTATATTGTTGTAATAAAAATTGAAATATTTGTGCGTCTTTACGAGGTGCTACAAAATAACCATGAAGCATTTCTAAAGCTGTTGCCAAATCTTTAGGGGTACTATTGCCGGTAAAGCCTTGCATATATTCGGCAATCGATGGGTTGATGCCAAAGTTTTTACCCGCAAACATTTTTTGCATACTTTGATAGTCAATATTGCCCATACCTCCATAAGCTGCAACAATAGCAGCATTGGATGCATTGATAAAATCAGCGTCTGAATATAAAGAGGATCCACCCCAGCTAATGGCCGAAAATTGAATCTCATCATTTTTAAATGTGGTAGGTTTTACAATCACTTTTGCGCCATTGGATAAGGTCCAAACGCGGGTACCAATGCTATCATATTTATTTTCTGAAACAATTTTGCCAGCAGTAGGTGCTTTTGGTAAAAGTGGTCCTGAAGCTACTTTATCTTGGTAAGGGCTAAGTTTAGCAATGGGTTTAGCAAGTATTGCTTTGATACCAGCTTCCGTTAGTAAATTTTCTTTTTCTTTTTCGGGGGCTAGTATTAAAACAGTTTTACCTGTTACGTTAAGCCACTGATTAATAAGTGCGTTTACTTCTTGTAAAGCAATGGTAGGAAGGTAGCGCTGGTACATGTCAAATTCTTTTTCGATACCAGGGATCGCTTCACCCTTTAAAAAGTTGCGCACGTATTCTTGTAAAATTTGAACCGATTTTGTTTTGTCTTTTTCTTTGAAAGAATTTTCCATACGAGACATTACGTTTTTAACCGCTCTGTCTAATTCAGATTGAACAAAACCATACTGCTTGACTCTTTCATTTTCGGTTAGGATGGCATTAAAGGCCGCATCCATTTCTTTAGCTGTTTTAGGAACCGCTAAAAGCGTAAAGGCGTCTTTATCACCAATAAAATCACCATAGCTGCTGCTCGCAAATAAAAACGGCGCTTCTGGTTTTTGTGCTAGTTCGTCTAGGCGGCTACTCATCATTTGGTTAAAGAGTTCACGCACCATGCTTTGTCTGTAGTCGCCCTCGGTGGTTGCTTCTTTAGCAGCAGGGATCATATAAAACATTTGAAGCACATTGTAAGCCTGCTCTGGATCCGTTAATATAGAAATGCGGGTATCTGTAAAAGCCGGGATGCCAAATTTAGTTCTAGGCTTAGGACTCGTCGGGTTGGTTAGTTTGCCAAAATGAGATTGAATCATTTTTTCTGTTTCGGCCACATCAATATCGCCCACTATAATCACTGCTTGTAAGTTTGGGCGGTACCAATCTTTATAAAAACCTTTTAGCTCGTTATAAGGAGCGCCATTGATACTTTCTTTGGTGCCAATTGGAAGTCTTTTTGCATATTGAGAACCATTTAAAATAATAGGGAAGTATTTATCGCGAAGGCGCGCATCGGCACCTCTACCTAAACGCCACTCTTCTGTAACAACGCCACGCTCCTTGTCAATTTCTGTGTTTTCAAAACTTACTTGATGCGCCCAGTCTTCTAAAACCTGCATGGCTTTTTTATACACCATGGGACTATCGGTAGGAACTTGAAGTTCATACACCGTTTCATCAAAACTTGTGTAAGCGTTTAAGTCAGCGCCAAAATTTACACCACTCTTTTCTAAGAAGTCTACGAGTTCTTGTTTTTTGAAATTTTTGGTTCCATTAAAACTCATGTGCTCCACAAAGTGCGCAAGGCCTCTTTGTTTTTCTGTTTCTAAAGTTGAACCAGCATTCACAACAAGTCTTAACTCAGCTCTATTTTTTGGCTCTACATTTTTTCTAATGTAGTACGTGAGTCCGTTGGCTAGTTTGCCGATTTTTACTTTTGAATCAATCGGTAATTTTGCATCTGTTGGTTTTTGGGCGGTACTAACAAAAAAAGTACCAACCAATAAAATGAGCAGGAGGTGTTTGATTCGTTGTTTCATAGTTTTTGTTTTTTATTCTGCGTAATGAAGCCCTAACGAAAATCCTAATTTCTCAATGAGGCTTTTTGGGAGAGCAGGAATCTTTTTTCTTTCAATTAAATAAGTGGAGAGTCCGGAAAGGTCTCTGAAAATAAAATGTTTGTTGAGAGCGCCTTCCAAATATCCAGCTCCCGAAGTGTTCCCTGTTCCAACGCGCATGCCAATCATGCGGCGAACCATAATTAAATGTTTGTGACGCCAGTTACTCATGAGGTGATCGATCTCAATTAAGGCGTCTAACACTTGGTAAGAAGTTTGAAAAATAGGATAGTCGCGATAGAGCATAATAAAGAGCGCTGCACCCATCGCTTTTGGCGAAAATGAGCCTCTCAAATTGGCTAACATTTCGGGCGTTGCATCTGTTGGAATTTTTTCAAAAAAAACGTAATCAAAATCGTCAATTTTTGAAGCTTCACGTGGGGTTAATCCAGCCTCATAAATGGCGCGGTATTCGTTCCAAAATTTACTTCCAAATTCGTCGTTAAAAAACGGCATTCTTTCGAGCCATTCGTTAATACGGGTTAATAAATTTTTGTCGGCTTCAGCGGTAGAAATTTGATCGTAATCTGGCTTATCCAATCCACCTTCGTTGGTTCTTTTGTAATATTCTTTTTGATGCCTGTTTTCAATTTCCAAACCAAGTTTTGCTTCGATCAATCTGAACTGCTTGGATTGAAATCCGGAAGAAGGGGTAAGTAAATTTCTGAACGCTAAAAAGTCGAGCGGCGTCATGGTGTCAAGTATATTTACTTGATCATTTAAGAGCAGTAAAATTTTTATGATTCGGCCCAGTCGGTGACGCACCAAATTCATGTCTTCTGCGTTGTCGTTGATGGCAGGTTGGCCAAAAACATCTAGCACATAATCGAGTTCAAAAATGATTTGTTTGAACCAAAGTTCGTAGGCTTGATGGATCACAATAAACAACATTTCGTCATGTGCTTTTTCGTGACCTTCCGTAAAACTAACAGGATGCTGCGCATCTAAAATTTTGTCTAGATGTAGGTAGTCTGCGTAGTATAAAGCCTTCTTTTCCATAGGGTTAAACGTGTTACAAAGAAAAGCAATTTTTAGCCTACGCTACCCACAGTTTACCCCCAAAACTTATCGTATATTTGCGGTATGACGCGCGAACAATTGGTGGCTCAAATCAGGGCTAAAAAATCATATTTATTAGTGGGCTTAGACTCCGAAGTTTCTAAATTGCCAAAGCGCTTGCAAGGCAAGTCAGACGCGGTTTTGGAGTTTAATAAAGCCATCATTGATGCCACCAAAGATTACTGTGTTGGGTATAAAATAAACACCGCTTTTTACGAGTCTGAAGGGGTAAAAGGCTGGGAAACCATGCAGGAAACACTAGCATATATCCCCAAAAATTTGTTCACAATTGCCGATGCTAAGCGGGGAGATATTGGCAATACATCGGCCCAATATGCCCGTACTTTTTTTGAAACCATGCAGTTTGACGCGGTAACAGTAGCCCCTTATATGGGTGAAGATAGCGTCCGTCCATTTCTAGCATATCAAGATAAATGGACCATTGTTTTAGGCTTAACATCCAATGCAGGCAGTAAAGATTTTGAACAACAAATGCTCGCAAATTCTGGTCAACAATTATACGAAGTCGTGCTTGAAAAAGTAGCTAGTTGGGGTACGCCAAACAACTTAATGTTTGTGGTGGGTGCTACCAAAGCAAGTGATTTTTCTAGCATCCGAAAAATCATTCCAAATCACTTTTTATTGGTGCCAGGTATTGGCGCACAAGGCGGCAGTTTAGAAGAAGTTTCTAGCCATGGCGCCACTCCAGATTGTGGATTATTGGTAGCCGCAAGTAGGGCCATTATTTTTGCCAGTAATGGCGAAAATTTTGCAGAAGCCGCTGCGCAAGCTGCCAAAAATTATGCCACAGAAATGGCTGGGTATTTGAAATTATAAGGTAAACTTTTCGAGTAATAAGCCTGCCCAAATTTGGTGCATTTTTGCACTATAATGTAGGCCATCTTGCGCCATCATTTCTGACCCACAATTTCTAGTCAATTCGGTAATATATATGAAGTCAATTTCCATGTCTTCGCAGCGCTTTTTTATAACCTCATTAAAGGCGTCAATTTGCACACTCATTTCTATTAAATTCAAACCCGATTCTGCGCTCTTTTTTTGAGCAAATGGGGTATGCGCCCAGTCAGGAATGGAAAGCACAAAAACACGGTTGTTTTGATGCCCGTTATACTGCAAAGCTTTGAGTAGTAAAAAGGTAAATTCTTGGTCAAATTCGGTGATGGATAAATTCCGGTACTGATTGTTGACCCCAATTAGAAGTGTGACAAAATCGTACTGTTTTTGGAGCACCGTATGGATCAACTGGGTGGCCAATTCGTTGGTAGTCCAACCTGTTTTTGCTATTATTTCTGGCGCCATAAATCCTGGATGTTTGGACCTTAACTTTTGCACCAATTGGTACGGAAAACCCTCGTGTAAGGGCACCGATTCTCCAATCGTATAAGAGTCGCCTAGTGCTAAATAAGTAGGATGCATGGTGCCTAAATTAAAATGTTTTTAAAATTTCGTAGAATCTATAAACGTCTTCAAAACTGCAATAAAGTGGAGCCGGTGCTACTCGAATGACACCCGGTTCACGGTAGTCTACTACAATACCATGTTCCTTCATCTTTTGATAAATTTCTTTTCCTTTTTCTTCAAAATACAAGCATAGTTGTGCGCCTCTTTGGGTAGGATCTGAAGGGGTAATAAGGGTAAAAGATAGGGCAGTTAGTTGGTCTAACAAATAAGCTAAGTAGCCAGTGAGTGCGATACTTTTATGACGCAAATTTTGCATACCGGCTTCTTCGAACATCGATAAAGATGCTTTTAAACTAACCGTATTAAATACCTGCGCGGTACTCATATTCCAACCAGAGGCTGTAGGTTTTGCAACAAATCCTTTTTCCATTTTAAAGCGGGTTGTTTCATCATTTCCCCACCAACCACCAAGCCTTGATGTATGAATATTGGCAGCATGTTTTTCATTTACAAACACACCACCCACCGCGCCTGGTCCTGCGTTCAAATACTTATAAGAACACCATACTGCAAAATCTACATTCCATACATTTAATTGCATGGGTACATTGCCTGCAACGTGTGCCAAATCAAATGCCGCTATGGCACCCACTTGGTGCGCAGCTTCCGTTATTGATTTGATATCAAAAAGTTGCCCAGTGTAATAATTAATGCCTCCAAAAAGTACCAGCGCAAGAGAGTCGCCAGCCGTTTCAATGGCCTGGGTGATAGCGCTGTTGTCTATTGTTTTTTTACCCGCTTCCGGTTTAATTTCTATAATGGCCGCTTCTGGATCAAGGTTAAAATGCTTAACCATTGTTTCCACAGCGTACTGGTCGGATGGAAAAGCGCCAGACTCCATCATAATTTTAAAACGGGTAGCTGTAGGCTTATAAAAGCTTAACATTAAGAGGTGCAGGTTTACCGTTAGGGCGTTCATGACGGTAATTTCATGTTCTTTGGCGCCCATCATATTACTTAGGGTTGCCCTTGTATATTCTTGATAATGAAGCCAGGGATTGGTTCCTCCAAAATAACCGCCAATGGCTAAATCTCTCCAGCTGGCAAGTTCGGTATCTATAGCGGCAGCCACAATTTTAGGCTGAAGCCCGAGTGAGTTGCCGCAAAAATAAATGACATCATTTTCCCCATGTTTTGGGAAATGAAACTGTTTTTTAAAATGTGCGAGCGGATCATTTGCGTCCATATTGGCGGCAAACGATAGTGACGCGCTATAAGCGGTAGAATACTGATACATACTATAAAGTTAACGCCCCTTGTGTACAAAGGTTCATCCGGTTGTCATTTTTATATATAAATGTGTAACAGAATGCCCAAAATTTTAGCAGAATGCTTATTTTCATCTCCTCTATAAAACCAATTCTATGAAGTATTGTACATCCATTGTATGCTTTTTAATGGCAGTAGTAACCATAAGTAGTTCGGCTACCGCTCAACAGGTTCCTGTAACTAAGGCCAACTATGCACTCGCTGCACGTTTTTCACCTAAAAAAGTAGATAAACTTATTTTTTCTACATCGGTGGATCCGCATTTTTTAAAAAAATCGGAGCGCTTTTGGTATATGTATGAAACCACCGAAGGTAAAAAGTGGTACATCGTAGATCCGGTTAAAGCAGAAAAGAAAGTACTTTTTGATAACGCCGATTTGGCTGCAAAAATCACACGTATTGTAAAAGATCCTTTTGATGCACAGCATTTAGCCATTGATAGTATGCGTTTTATTAGAGACGAAAATTGGATTCAGTTTGAGGTAAAAAGTACCCAAGAAATTGAAAAGAAAGATACGTCCGCTAAAAAAGGAACACCTGCTGTAAAAGAAAAGAAGGTGTTTTATTTCGAATATAATTTGCAAACTTCTGAGCTTGTGGAACTTGCTGAATTAAAGAAGCCAAAACGCAAACCAAGTTGGGCCAATGTATCACCAGATGGTAACGTTGTAGTTTTTGGACGCAGTAATAATTTGTACTGGATGGATAAGGCGTCTTACGAAAAAGCCTTGATCAATGAAAACGATTCTACCATTGTTGAAAAGCAATTAACCAAAGATGGTATCGAAAACTTTGGTTATTTCAATGATAATAATTTATCGGGCACGGGTCAAACAGACGAAGAAAAAGAAAAAGATAAAAAGAAGCGTAAGGGTGCCTATGTGATGTGGTCGCCAGATGCTAAACATTTTGTGGTTAAAAAAGTAGACAATAGCAAGGTAAAAGATTTGTGGGTGATTAATAGTGTCAGTGGAGCAAGACCTACACTTGAAACCTATAAATATTGGATGCCAGGCGAAAAAGAAGCGCCCGTAGATCATTTGTATTTGTTTGACATTGCTACCGCTACTGGTAAAGAATTGAACGTATCTAAATTTAAAGACCAAGGTGTTGCGGTATGGGCCGACCCTGGAAAAATAAACACCAGAGACGATGATTTTAGAGCATCCGTTTGGTTAGGCGATAACAGTAAATTTTATTTTACTAGAACCAGTCGCGATCAAAAGCGCATTGATATTTGCACCGTAGATATTGCAGTTGGATCTGTAAATGCGCTTATCAGTGAAACCTTTAATACCTATATCGAAAATAAAAGAGTAGGACTTGTTAATGGTGGTAAAGAACATATTGAGTGGAGTGAGCGTGATGGTTGGGCTCATTTTTATTTATACGACGAAGCTGGGAAACTTAAAAATCAAATTACCACGGGTGCTTTTCACTGCGAAGAAATTTTAGGCATTGACGAGGCTAAGCGAGTTTTGTATTTTTCTGCGAATGGAAAAGAAGCTGGAGAAGATCCATACCTTTTACATGCATACCGTGTAAACTTTGACGGTACAGGATTAAAATTATTAAACCCAGGTAATTTTGACCATGCCATGCGCATGAATGACAACAATACTTTTTTTGTTGATAATTTTTCACGTGTAAACTCGGTGCCAACATCGGTTTTATATGCGGCAGATGGTAGAAAAGTATTAGACCTTGAAACTGCAGATTTATCATCACTCATGGCAACAGGGTATAAGTTTCCTGAAACTTTTAAAGTAAAAGCGGATGATGGCATTACCGATTTATATGGTGTTATGTACAAGCCTTTTGATTTTGATTCAACTAAAAAATATCCCATTATTGAGTATGTATATCCGGGCCCTCAAACCGAAGCAGTAAACAAAGCGTTTGCCAAAGGGATGGACCGTGTAGACCGTCTTGCTCAAATGGGATTTGTGGTGGTTACTATTGGTAATAGAGGTGGACATCCTGCTAGAAGCAAGTGGTACCATAATTATGGTTATGGTAATTTGCGTGATTACGGGTTAGCGGATAAAAAAGCAGCGGTAGAACAACTTGCCGACCGCTTTAAGTTTATTGATATTAATAGAGTAGGTATTCACGGTCATTCGGGCGGTGGATTTATGAGTACTGCAGCCATGCTGGTATATCCCGACTTTTTTAAAGTAGCTGTTTCGTCGGCGGGTAACCATGATAATAGCGTTTACAACCGTTGGTGGAGTGAACAACACCATGGCGTTAAAGAAATAATTGGTGATAAAGGTGATACTAGCTTTTTATACAACATCGAAAAAAATCCGGACCTGGCTAAAAATCTAAAAGGCCATTTAATGCTTTCTCATGGTGATGTTGATAATAACGTTCACCCAAGTAATACCATTCGCATGGCCAATGCTTTAATTAAAGCAAACAAGCGTTTTGATTTGGTATTACTGCCTGGTCAAAGACATGGCTATGGTGATATGACAGAATATTTCTTTTGGCGTCAAGCAGATTATTTTGCAGAACATTTGCTAGGGGACAAAACCGGTAGATCGGAAACAGATATCGAAGAAATGAATAAAGAAATTGAGCAGTCAAACAAGGCTGCTGCAGGTGGCAGAAGAAATTAATTCGAAATAAAAGTGTATGTCTATGCGTGTAGATAATTTTGTGGCACCAGATTATTATGGGGTTGATGATTTACTCTCTCCCGAACATAAACTGGTGCGTGATACGGTGCGGGCATATGTAAAAAAGGAAATTTCTCCCATTATAGAAGACTATGCCGAGCGCGCTGAATTTCCTGCACATATTGTAAAGCAGTTGGGCGCACTAGGTTGTTTTGGTCCTACAATACCGACAACCTATGGTGGTAATGGACTCGACTATATGAGTTACGGCCTAATGATGCAGGAATTGGAGAGAGGGGATAGTGCGGTGCGCAGTACTGCAAGTGTTCAAGGTTCGCTTGTGATGTTTCCAATTCATGCGTATGGGTCAGAAGCGCAAAAGCAAAAGTACTTACCTAAACTAGCGTCTGGCGAAATACTTGGATGCTTTGGCCTTACTGAACCTGACCATGGGAGTGACCCGTCTGGTATGTTAACCAATATTAAACAAGAGGGGGACCATGTTATTTTAAATGGCTCTAAAATGTGGATCAGCAATGCGCCATTTGCAGATATAGCGGTGGTGTGGGCGCGCAATGAAAAAAATGAAATAGTTGGCTTGATTGTAGAGCGCGGCATGGAAGGATTTTCAACACCTACTACAAATTGTAAATGGAGTTTGCGCGCAAGTGCCACTGGTGAATTGGTGTTTGACAATGTGCGTGTGCCTAATAGTAATATTTTACCAGGTGTTACCGGTCTTAAAGGACCACTAAGTTGTTTAACCAAAGCGCGTTTTGGTATTGCATGGGGTGCACTTGGTGCCGCTATGGATTGTTATCATACAGCGCTTACGTATAGTAAAGAAAGATTTCAATTTGATAAACCTATAGCAGGGTTTCAATTGCAACAAAAGAAACTCGCCGAAATGATTACTGAAATAACCAAAGCGCAACTGTTGGTGTGGCGGTTATCGGTACTCATGGATGCTGGAAAAGCAACGCCGCAACAAGTAAGTATGGCCAAGCGCAACGCCTGTGAAATGGCTGCTAATATTGCAAGAGAAGCGCGTCAAATATTGGGTGGTATGGGTATTACCGGCGAGTATAGTGTAATGCGTCATTTGATGAATTTAGAAAGTGTCATTACCTACGAAGGCACACATGATATACATTTGCTGATTACAGGCATGGATATTACCGGTATCAATGCGTTTAAATAGTGTAGCATGAAAATTTTTTTAATAGGGTTGATGGGGTCAGGGAAAAGCTATTGGATGGGTCAGTTGGCCAAAAAATATAAGACCGGCGGATACGATTTAGACTACTTAATTGAAGTAAAAGAAGAAAAAACGATTGCCGAATTATTTACTGAAGAAGGGGAAGACTATTTTAGAAAGGTAGAGTCGTCGGTACTAAAATGGTTTGATCAGAAAAAGACGTACGTGCTTGCTACCGGTGGTGGAGCCCCTTGTTTTTTTGATAATATGGCCTGGATGAACAAGCAGGGTATTACTATTTGGCTCGATGAACCATTGCCTGTTATTGCGGCTAGGCTAGCTCCCGAAAAAGCACATCGCCCTTTAATTGCTAAGTTATCAGATGCGGAGTTAATTGTTTTTTTAGAAAAGCAAAGACAAAGTAGGCTTCCATTTTATAGTACTGCTAAAATTCATTTACAAGAAGATATGATTACTGCCGACAGTTTTAACAAAGCCCTTGCTAAATTATAGATCATGCTATCTAAATACTTTATTTCTATTGCTGCTTTTTTGGGCGCACTCACGGTGGCCCTTGGTGCATTTGGCGCACACGCTTTAAAAGCAGTGTTATCTCCCGCGGCGCTCACTACGTATGAAACAGCGGTCCGCTATCAAATGTATCATGTAGTGGCGTTACTGATAACAGGCATTTTATTTAATAAAGCAACACTACCTAAGCAACAAAAGCTATTGAGTAGGGCAGGGTTATTTTTTACGGATGGCATTGTGCTGTTTTCAGGCTCCTTGTATTTTATTGTTGCAAAGCCTTTTTTAGGCATTGAAGGATTACCATGGGTAGGTATTGTAACACCGATGGGTGGGCTGCTTTGGATAGTAGCCTGGGTACTGTTAGGATGCTCTCAACTGCCAAGCGTGGAAAACTCCAAGGTCGTTTAGCATTTTTGCACATCAGCCTGTAACCCGTTATAGACCGCCCGCCTTAACTTATATTTGTTACCATGGCAAATAGTTTAAGAAAGAAAGCAACCACTCCTCCAGATCCTGAGCAGTTAACGTCAGATAAGGAAACCGAAGTTACCGTTACGGAAGTTGTCAAAGACGAGCGTACGACTAAAATAATTGGTGCTGTAACCTTACTTTTTGCAGCGTTCTTATTTGTTGCCTTTACCTCTTATTTATTTACTTGGCAAGAAGACCAAGATAAAGTGCACCAGTTTGGCATTAAGATTTTTGCGGAAAATGGTTTGCGCGTTAGCAATATGCTTGGTGTGCTTGGTGCCTATGTGGCCCATTCATTATTTTACAAAGGTTTTGGTCTTGCCTCTTATTTATTTTGTACGTTCTTTTTTGTACTGGGCGTTAATTTAATTTTTGGTAAAAAAATATTTAGTCTTTGGCGTAACGCACGTTATGTGCTTGTAGGTATCGTTGTATTGAGTACTGCTTTTGCGTTTGTAGCGTCTGCTAGTTCATTTTCTTGGGGCGGCGCCGTGGGAGAGTTGTTTACTTCCTTCTTACAAAAGTGGACGGGAAGCTTTGGTACGGGTGCTATATTATTTTTAGCTGCCTTTAGTTATTTTATCTGGCGGTTTAATCCAGTATTTAAGGCGCCTAACTTTAATTTCCAATTAAATAAAAACGATACTTCCGATTTAGGCGTTCCATTTACCACCGATGATGAAAAACCTGTTGTGCAAGCATGGGACGAAGCAGGTGCTCTGGTGCCAGATCCTAGCGCGCCATTAGCTGAAGAAGATCTTGATAACGAAGCAGCGGAAAAAAAAACGGCAGTAGTGCCGGTGGGCGCTAGCGGCAATAAATTAAAATCGGAAGGGAAGGCTGTATCGATTATTATGCCTGATGCACCCGAAGAAATGATGCCGGATGTATTAGCGCCGCATTTGAGTGGTGAAGACCCTATAGGTTTAGACGAAACACTCGAAGAAGAAGAATTTGAGGAAGAAGAAAACGAAGATTTGTCTTTAGAAATTAATGAAACACCGCTAGAAGAAGCAGCGCCTGCAGCAAGCATTGGTAAGCTCAATACCAAATATGATACTACACTCGATTTAAAAAGCTATAAGTATCCAAGTATTAATTTACTTGAAACACATGGTAGCGAAAAAATTGTGCACGATCCTGAGGAATTGGAAACGCACAAAAATCAAATTATTGCTACCTTAAAAAACTACGACATTGCCATTCAAAAAATTCAGGCAACGGTGGGTCCTACGGTAACACTCTATGAAATTGTTCCGGCGCCGGGTGTTCGTATTAGTAGAATTAAAAACCTCGAAGACGATATCGCGCTAAGCCTTGCGGCACTTGGTATTCGTATCATTGCGCCAATACCGGGTAAAGGTACCATCGGTATTGAAGTACCTAATATTAGAAAGTCGGTGGTGAGTATGAAAACGCTCTTAGCGAGTGATAAATTTAGAACATCCGATTATTCTTTACCTATCGCGATTGGCAAAAAAATTGACAACGAAAATTTCATAGTAGACCTTGCCAGCATGCCGCACCTTTTAATGGCGGGTGCTACAGGACAAGGAAAGTCGGTGGGCTTAAATGCGATACTAGTATCGTTACTCTATAAAAAACATCCATCGCAACTTAAGTTTGTTTTAGTGGATCCCAAAAAAGTGGAGTTGAGTTTATACCGCGTTATTGAAAAACACTTTTTAGCAAAACTTCCTGGCGAAGATGATGCCATTATTACGGATACTAAAAAAGTAATCAATACCCTCAATGCACTTTGTATTGAAATGGACAACCGTTACGATTTATTAAAAGAAGCGGGTTGTAGAAATATTAAAGAGTACAATGAGAAGTTTACTGCCAGAAAACTAAATCCTGAAAAAGGACATCAGTACCTTCCATTTATAGTTTTGGTGGTAGATGAGTTTGCCGATTTAATTATGACGGCAGGTAAAGAGGTTGAAATGCCAATAGCGAGGCTTGCACAGCTTGCCAGAGCGGTAGGTATTCACCTAATAATTGCCACACAACGCCCATCTGTAAATATCATTACTGGCACCATTAAGGCCAATTTCCCTGCGCGTATTGCGTTTAAAGTGTCAAGTAAAATTGATAGCCGTACCATTTTAGATGCGGGCGGTGCCGAGCAATTAATTGGAAAAGGAGACATGCTTGTTTCTTATAATGGAGAGATTACCCGTTTACAATGTGCGTTTGTTGATACCCCAGAAGTAGAAGCGGTTTGTGAATTTATTGGTGACCAAAAAGGCTATCCACAAGCGTTTTTACTACCAGAATACGTAGATGAAAAGGATATGGAAGGTCGTGATTTTGACGCTGGGGATAGAGACTCATTATTTGAAGATGCAGCACGTTTAATTGTACAAAGCCAAATGGGGTCTACCTCACTTATTCAGCGACGTATGAAGCTTGGATATAATAGAGCAGGCCGTTTAATGGATCAATTGGAAGCAGCGGGTATAGTAGGGCCCAACCAAGGAAGCAAGGCTAGGGAAGTTCGCTTTAAAACGGATACTGAGCTGGAGATGTTTTTAGAAACACTCTAAAACCTATCTTTGCCGGGGTTAAGGTCAAACAAAACAAATTCAATGAAAAAGTTATTTTCTCTTTTTATCGTTCTTCTTTTTGCTTTTAGCGCGAAGGCGCAAAACGATCCAAATGCCAAAAAGATTTTGGATATGGTAAGTGTTAAAGTAAAAAGCTTTACGACCATCAGTGCAAATTTCTCTATTAACTCAGTGTCTAGTAAAGGGAAAAATAACGGAGTTAAATCGGGCGTTATTTCTATCAAAGGCGCTAAATATGTTTTGGCACAAGGTAAAATGCAAGTGATTTGCGATGGCGTTAAAACCTACAATTTTGATGGCGCTAAAACCATTACAGTTACTAGCTTCGAAGAAAGTGGTCAATCATTAAGCCCTCAAAAGATTTTATCTGGCGATTATGCTAAAGATTTTGTTTGCAAATTAATTGGCAACAAATCAGGACAAAGTGAAATTGAAATGAAGCCTATCGACCCGCGCAAAAACTTTTCTAAAGTGAGTGTGTTTGTAGACAATACAAAATCTATGATTATCAAAGCGGTTATTTTAGATAAAAGCAACAATACACTTCAAGTAAGCTTTAGCAATTTGGTTTCTAATAAAGCACTAGACAACGCGCTCTTTGTTTTTAACAAAGCAAAGTATCCAAAAGACGTTGAGATATTAGATTAGCACAACACTTTATTGTACTAAAAAAGTAACGCCTTCGAGGGCTAGGTCTGTGTTGGCAAATACGATGCGGGCCTCCTGTACATGGGTTTCAATACTTTCATATTTACTACTAAAATGTCCAATGAGTAAGCGGTTTACTTTTGCTTCTTTGGCAATGGTTGCAGCCTGCGTGGTTGTGGCATGAAAACGTTCTGCAGCTTTTTGTGATTGGTCTTGTAAATATGTGGCTTCGTGGTAGAGTAAATTAGCATCCATGGCATGTGCCACCAAGTTTATATCAAAAATAGTATCGGCGGCGTACACGTATTTTTTATTGGGGCTTGCAGGGTCCGTTAAGTTTTCATTAAATAAAACGGTTCCATTTTTTGTTTGGTAGTTGCTTCCATTTTTTAATTCGTCGTAAAAATTAAAGGGCACATCTGCAGCGATCACTTTTTCTTTATTGATTTTTCGGGGCGCTTTGTTTTCTGAAATGGTAAATCCAAAACAAGGAATTCTGTGCTGGGTAGGAAAGCAGCTTACTTTAAATTTTGGGGTTTCAACAAGTATGCCTGCACCGGTAATGGTATGAAAATGCAAAGGGTAGGGTATGCTTGAACCCGCTACCGCCAATTGCAGGTCAACAATTTCTTTGAGGCCTGGAGGGCTAAAAATGGTTAATTCGGTGGTTCGGCCCAATAAGCCCATGCTAGTAATAAGGCCAATAAGGCCAAAATAATGGTCGCCATGGAGGTGGGAAATGAAAATATGGTTGATTTTGCTCCTTTTTACCTTGTAACGGCTCATTTGTATTTGGGTGGCCTCGCCACAATCTATAAGAATGGATTGATCCTGAATACTTACTACCTGGGCTGTTGGATGCCTATCGTAGGCCGGAAGGGCCGAATTATTGCCTAAAATAGTGACTCCAAACATATATTTATGGGGGAATAGCGTAAAAAGATGCCCAAATTTATCCTTTTTACATTATAATACCTACCTTTGCAGCCGATAAAAAATAGAAGAAAACAATTACGGAGTCTTATTTAAACATTTTGAAATGTCGCATTTAACAAAAGAAAAAACAGCAAGTATTTTTGCTGAGTATGGTGGAAAAGCCACTAACACGGGTTCAATCGAAGGTCAAGTAGCAATACTTACTGAACGTATTTCCCATATTTCTAAGCATTTACAAGCTAACAAACAAGATCATTCTACACAACGTGGTTTGATGATGATGGTTGGTCAACGTAAGCGCTTATTGGCTTATATGCAAAAGCATAACATACAGGGCTATCGTGCTCTAATTGAAAAACTAGGTTTAAGAAAATAATTTTTCTTTACGAATGATACTGCTATTCCCAACTGCTTATTCTTAACGGTTGGGAATAGTTATTTCTATTTGTACCTGTTTTTTTTGATTCATTCATTACCCAATTAACTCAATTTTATGTTATCACAACCAATAAGTGTAAGTTTTGATCTTGGTGGCGGTCGTCAAGTTTCTATCGAAACTGGCAAGCTTGCGCGTCAAGCAGATGGTGCTGTTACCGTTCGTCAAGGTAACTGCGTTTTATTAGCAACGGTGGTTGCCAATAAAGATCCAAAAGAAGGACAAGATTTTTTCCCATTAAGCGTAGACTACCAAGAAAAGTTTGCTTCTGCAGGCCGCATTCCTGGTTCGTTTTTTAAGCGTGAAGCGCGTTTAAATGATTATGAAATATTAACGAGCAGGTTAATTGACCGTGCTTTAAGACCTTTATTCCCTGAAGATTATTTGTGCGATGTGCAAGTACTTGTAAGTTTAATTTCTAGTGATGCAGAAGTATTACCGGATTCACTTGCTTGTTTAGCTGCATCTGCTGCACTTGCAGTATCAGATATTCCAGTAAAAGAAATTATTTCTGAAGTGCGTATTGCACGTGTTAACGGACAGTTTTTAGTAAACCCTACACGTTCAGAATTGGCTCAATCAGATTTAGAATTTTTAATTGCAGCTACCGATAAAAACCTAATGATGGTGGAAGGTGAAGCAAAAGAATGTTCTGAAGCAGATTTAATTAAAGCCTTAGAACTTGCGCACGATGCCATTCGCATTCAAATTAAAGCGCAAGCAGAATTAAGAGCTAAAAAAGGTGTTTCAACTGTAAGAGATTATAAGAAGCCACCTCAATCAGAAGCAATTCAAGCTACAGTAAATGCTTTTGCTGCTAAGCGTGTGTATGAAATTTCACGTAAAGGTTCTTCTAAAAATGAGCGTAGCGATGCATATAGCACTTTAAAAGATGAGTTAATAGCTAGCCTTGGCGAAGACGTTACCGATTTAGATAAAAAATTAGCTAAAAAATATTACGAAGACCTTAAGTGGGAAGTTGTACGTAACATGATGGTAGATGAGCGTATCCGTTTAGACGGTCGTGCACTTGATCAGGTTCGTCCACTTGCAATGGAAGTAGAACCACTTCCTACACCACACGGTTCGGCTTTATTTACAAGAGGTGAAACACAATCTTTAACGACTGTAACATTTGGCACCAAGCTAGATGAATTGTTACAAGAGAGTGCTGCAAAATCTGTTTACACGCCATTTATTTTACATTATAATTTCCCTCCGTTTAGTACTGGCGAAGTTAAAATGATGCGTGGCGTTGGTCGTAGAGAAGTAGGACATGGTAACCTTGCTATGCGTTCTTTAAAGCAAATGATGCCAACACAAGATTATGCATACACGGTTCGTATAGTGAGTGATATTTTAGAAAGTAATGGTTCGTCTTCTATGGCAACCGTTTGTGCGGGTTCTTTGGCACTTATGGATGCAGGTGTTCCTGTTCCTAAGCACGTGAGTGGTGTTGCAATGGGACTTATTTCTAGAGAAGATGGTAAATACGCCATCTTAACAGATATCTTAGGTGATGAAGATCATTTAGGTGATATGGACTTTAAAGTAACAGGTACTCGTGATGGTATTTGTGGCGTGCAAATGGATATTAAAGTAGACGGTTTAAGTATGGATATTATGCGTGAAGCTTTGGCTCAAGCGCGTACCGGTCGTTTACATATTTTAGATGCGATGTACGAATGTATGCCAGCGCACAGACCAGAAGTGAAGCCACATGCACCACGTATGGTTAAATTAGTAATCGATAAAGAATTTATTGGTGCTGTAATCGGACCAGGTGGTAAAGTGATTCAAGAAATTCAACGTGAAACAGGTACGACTATCAATATTGAAGAAGTAGGTAACACGGGTGTAGTAAGCATTTTCTGTGCCGAAAAAGCGGGACTAGAAAAAGCATTAACTTGGGTGAAGGGCATTACTGCTGTTCCTGAAGTAGGTGATGTGTATGAAGGTCCTATTAAAGGCATTAAAGAATTTGGTGCATTTGTCGAATTCATGCCTGGTAAACAAGGGTTATTGCATATCTCTGAAATTAGCTGGCAGCGCCTAGAAACCATGGATGGCATCTTCAACGAAGGTGATATGGTTAAAGTTAAGTTGGTGGGCTTAGATCCTAAAACGGGTAAATTTAAGTTAAGCCACAAGGCATTAATACCAAGACCAGGAGCTGAATAAGCTTTAGGCATGTACAATATTTGATTCAAAGGCCCGTTTAAAAAACGGGCCTTTTATTTATAAGGCCCTTATAAATAAAAGTATATATGACTACAACCATTCAGGTTTCTATTGATGTAACTGATGAAGCCGTTAAGAATATCATGATAGCCGAATTTGCAGATTTGGGTTTTGATGGGTTTGAAGAAACCGAAACAGGCCTTTTTAGCTATATAGATTCAGCTAGGTTTGATGGTGAGGTAACAAGTGGGTTGGAGGATTTGGTGAGCAGGCATGGGGCTAGGTATACCAGTGCCGCTATCGATAAGCAAAACTGGAACGCGCTATGGGAATCCAATTTTGAACCTGTGTTGGTGGATGATTTTGTAGGGGTCCGTGCCAATTTTCATGAGCCTTTTAATGGTCGGGTAGAACATGATATTATTATCACGCCTAAAATGAGTTTTGGAACTGGCCACCACGGAACTACTTATTCGGTGATGCAGCTCATGCGGGGTATTGATTTTACTAATAAAAGTGTTTTTGACTTTGGAACCGGTACCGGACTACTTGCTATTCTGGCCCATAAGCTTGGTGCTAGTTATGTGCTAGGGGTGGATAATGACGATTGGTGTATAGAAAATGCTTCAGAAAATATTGTAGTTAATAATACCCAATCTATTGAAATACAAAAGGTTAATAATGCAAACCTAAATAAAAAGTTTAACATCATTATTGCCAACATCAATAAAAATATCATACTTGACAACCTGGCCTTTTTGGCAGAGGCGACGGTGCCTGGAGGTGTTGTTTTGTTAAGTGGCCTCCTTGTAGAAGATGAGCCTGAAATTGAAGCTGCTTGTACGGCAATTGGTTGGAAACACCAAGAAACCAGGACAAGAAATAACTGGATTGCGCTGCATTACGGTGTTTAAATATGGCATTAAAATGTTAAACAAAATCCAACGCTTCATTAATTAATCATTAATTTTAAAAATAGTCGTTCGAGAACTCAAATTAAAATGTATAGTGATGAATGAATTTTTGCTCATAATACTAGCTTACCTGATAGGTTCTATTCCAACATCTGTTTGGGTTAGCAAGCATTTTTTTGATATCGATATTAGACAATACGGTAGTGGAAACGCTGGTGCTACCAACACTTTTAGAGTATTAGGCTCCAAGTGGGGCAGTTTTGTAATGCTTGTAGATGTTTTAAAAGGCGTAATTGCAACATCACTTTATTTGCTACTTCCTCATTATTTAACCAACGAATTACACCGCACTAATTTTATGTTGGGCCTTGGTATTGCAGCTATTCTTGGGCATATTTTTCCTGTTTGGGCCAATTTTAAAGGTGGAAAAGGGGTTGCAACACTTTTAGGTATGGCTGTTGCCATTCAGCCATTAGTTGCGGCTTGTTGTATTGGGGTATTTTTAATTGTACTTTTTTTAACCCGTTTTGTATCCCTTAGCTCTATATTAGCCGGGATTGCTTTCATGGTTTTTATACTATTTGTGTTTAATGAACAGCCTACCTTTTACCGAATTTTTGCAGTGATGGTGGCGCTTATGGTGGTATTAACCCATCAAAAAAATATTACTAGACTCATGAATGGTACCGAAAGTAAGGTTCCAATTTTACGTCACCGCGACCGCCGAAAGCAAAGAAAATCAGACGATAAGGCCTAGTTTATTGCATTTCTGCGTTAAATACCCTATATTTTTTGTAGCTTCGCACTCTTTTTAGTTAATCCCTAATTTTTTAGGTATGTCCAATCAGCCGCTGTTAGAAAAGCTTAATTTAAAAGACGAAAAGAATATCCTGATCCAGGGTCTTCCTTCTTCTGTAGAAAAGCAATTTGTAAAAGTAAACTTCGCTAAAAACGTAACGCCATTAATTAAGGCCAAAAAATTAGATTTTGCCTTGGTGTTTGCGCTTAGCCAGCAGCAGCTCAATAATATTTTAAAAGAGGTATTTCCGGCTATTACTCCAGAAACCAAATTATGGATCGCTTATCCTAAAACCACTAGCAAAATAGTGAGTGACTTAAATAGAGAGTCTAGTTGGGATGTACTTACTAAAAATGATTACGAATCGGTGCGTCAGGTTACACTTGACCATGTGTGGAGTGCCATTAGTTTCCAAAAAACAGATCAAATTCCAAATAAAGACCGCAGTTTTTCTGACGTTAAAAGCCTAGAGCTAAAAAGCGGTTCGGGTTTTGAAAAGCGTCTTATTGCTTTACCTGTAGATTTAGAAAGAATTTTTACCAACCACGAAGAAGCCAAGGAGTTTTTTACTTCTTTGTCTATTAGCAACCAAAAAGAATACCTAAGTTGGATCCAGGGCGCTAAAAAAGCAGAAACTAGACAAATTCGTTTAGAAACTGCCGTAGAAAAGCTAATGGCTGGTAAGAGAAACCCCACCGAAAAATAAACTTTACACAGCGGCAGTAGCTAATTCTTTAATGGCAGCAACAAGCTGGTCCAAATCTTGTGTTGTGGTAAACACATTGGGCGTTATGCGGCACCCAACTACATTGTCTGTATCAATACCTACCGTGTAAATCTTGTATTTCTCAAAAAGTATTTTAGCGAGCGTTGCAGGCGGCATATCTTTGATGCCTACGTTGGCAATAGCACAAATTCGGGTATCCTGTTTTGGGGTATTGTACACAACGCCAGGCATATCCATAATTTGCTTGGTCCAATATTGTTGTAAAAATTTGAGTCGTGCCTCTTTGCGCGCGGGCCCAATAAGGGCATAATGCTCAATAGAATCTTCGATGGTCAAATCGGTAGCAACAGGGTGGGTGCCCGTGTGGTTAAATTTGGCTATGCCTATTTCTTCACCTTTTGATGGCCCAATTAAAGGCCAGGCCAAATCCTGATTTTCTTTGCTTACATATAAAATACCGGCGCCTAGTGGACTCGATAACCATTTGTGTAAACTAGCGCCATAAAAATCACAATGCAGTTCTGGAATGGTATATACTAGTTGCGCAAAAGCGTGTGCGCCATCTACGAGTACTTTAACACCATGTTCATGGGCCATGTCACAAATTTTGCAAATAGGCATTACCTGTCCAGAAATATTTATAACATGCGATACCAACAGCAGTTTTGTTTTGGGTGTAATGGCGTTTTTATAGAGCGCCACAATTTCTTCGTCGGAACTAGGGTTAAGCGGTACAGAGAGTATTTTATTAACCACGCCATGTCTGGCTGCTACTTCTCTAAACATATCCAGCATGGCGCCATAGTCTTGCGCAGCCATAATAGCTTCGTCGCCAGCTTGCCATTTAAATCCCGCAATAATGTTGTCTAAAGATTCGGTGGTATTGCGGGTAATCACAATTTCAGAAGGGTCGCAGCCTGCAAGTACAGCAAGTTTTGCGGCTACTCTTTTTTTATTATCGTACTGCACTGTTCTCATATAATACGCGCCAAGGCTATTCACGTATTTGATATGCTCAATGTATTTATTGAGTAGTTTTTGCGGAAGTATATTATAGTAACCACTTTCTAAATTGATATAACTATCCTGTAAAACATAATCGGCTCTGAGAGCTGCCCAAAAATCTTCGTCTGCAGCAATTTGATGCAGTGGTAAGTGTTGGTGTTTTGCAATATGCGCCTCCGCCGAAAATTTAGTAAACGGAAGTGACATACCAGCTAGCGTGAGCCCTTTTAAAAAAGTTCTTTTATGCATAATTTATAATTAATCGTCGTCTTTGTCTGACGCTGAAGGAATAATAAATGCGGCACGGCGTGGTGCTGGAAATGGAATATCGTTTCCTTTAATGGCATGCCATAATATTTTACTAAATTCTAGATCGTTGTTGGAGTCTTCTTTTACAAAATTTAATTTTTCAGATCTTTTTTGCCATTCGTTGTAGGCTGTATTTTTTTCTAATAAATTATAAGAAGGTAAAATAGCGTTATAATTAAATGGAGTAGGCGTATTTGAAAAGCAGCGCCACATGGGGGTTGCAGCAGCATCATATTGCGACATAGGAGGAAGGCCTAAAATAAGTTCTATGGTTCTTAGCATGGAGCTGGTAGAATAGGGTGTATGGTCTATAAAATTTCTTTTTACAAAACCACCAAATACATAGCCAGGGCTCCTGTGCGCATCAATGTGGTCTGCACCATTTTGTGCATCGTCTTCTAAAACAAATACGACCGACTCATTCCAGATAGGGCTCTTTGCTAGATGTTCTAAAAATAAACCTACGGCTAAATCATTATCGGCAACGTGTGCAAAAGGAGTGGGTCTTCCAATTCTTGTACCCTCTGTGTGGTCATTACCAAAACGAACGGTATTAAATTTAGGCACTTGATTTTTTGCTAGTAGAGAATCAAAATCTTTTTGCCATTTTTTAAACCTGAGTGTATCCGAAATATTTAAATCGTATCCCGGAAAGCTTTTAGCGAAGTGATCATTTAATACAGGCACTGTTGGTTTTCCGCCCGAAACAAATTCGCCATAAGAGCGGTAGCTAATGCCGGCGCGGTAACAGTTGTTCCAAATAAATCCATTTTTATTATTCGCAATTTCTCTTTCACCCTCACCGCCATAGGTACCACCTCTGCCAGAGTAACTTGTAGGCCATGTTTTTTCGAGGTAGTCTGTGGCGTAGGCGCCCATGCTCCAGTTATGACCATCGGCACTTACTTCTGCGTCTACATAAAAATTATCGAGGAGTACAAAATTACTTGCAATAGCGTGTTGGTTGGGTGTAATATTTTTTCCAAACAATAAAAGTGAAGTATCACCATTGCCCCCCGGCATATCTGCAAGCACTTGATCGTAGGTTCGGTTTTCTTTTATAATATAAAATACGTGCTTAATAGGAGAGGGTTGCCCTACCTTACTAGGTATTGGATTGCCTGCTGCAATGCTATCGGCTTGCGTTAATTTTGCATCTGTGTAGGGCGTGTTTTTATAAACTGTTTTTGTGTAGTTGTAAAGTGCAGTTATTGAAGGGTTTGCAATAACACTCATGGTGCCGGTAAATAAAGAACCAATATACTGCTCACTACTAGCTGTTTTGGTTACACCCATGTGATGTATCACTTCGCCTTTTTTTCTGATAGGCGAAGGTCCAAATGGATTAGCTTTTGGTGTAAATCCTTTACCATTAGCCACCCATATTTTATTATTTAAAAAACGCACACTAGTTGGGTACCAGCCGGTAGGAATAAAACCAATAGATTTACTATTTCCAATTTTTGTAATATCAAAAATAGCGAGACAATTATTGTCTGCGTTGGCAATAAATAATCTGTTATTTTTTTTGTCAATCGCTAAACTATTGGTGGTAGATCCGCTTGGTGCATTCGGATACAACGCCGCATCTAAAATTTCTACTACTTTATTTTTTGCTAAGTCAATAATGGAAACACTATTGTCGTTTGCATTGCACACAAATAAATGGGTATTAGTCACGAGCATTTCGTTGGGGTTGTCTCCAACGGTAATAGGCGTTGCCCAAGTTTTTGTTTTTAGATCAAATACTAAAACTTGATCAGCGCCCCAACAGCTAATGTACAAGGTAGATTTATTTGGGCTGAGCTTGCAAGTAAAAGCTTCTGCGGCTAAACCATATTTCCCAATTATTTTATTAGTGTTTAAATCAAAAATATAGAGCTGTTTGTCTTCTCGGGTTACAGTGTACAATTCTTTTGTTGATTCGTTGATTTCTATGCCCGCAGGTCCAATTTTTTCTGGCCATTTTTTACCAAGTAATAAACTGTCAATAAGAACTAGTTTATTGTTTTGTATGGCGTATTTATTAATACGGTTGTCGTGCCCGGCGCCCACGTATAAAAACTTTTCATCGGCACTAAATTTTAAACCGTACCAAGATTTTGCGATACTCACCGAGTCGATAATTTTTTCTGATTTGGTATCGATGAGTTCGATGCTTTGGTAACCTTGTCCGTTGTTGGTAACGGCCATGTATTTTCCAGTACTACTCACTTCTATATTTAATGGAAGGTCTCCAAGTGCAAAAGAGCTGCCTGCTGGGTTTAATTTCCAACCATTGGCTAACTGAATGGTTTGTGCATTTACTTGAATTGTAATAGCGCCAATAAATAAAAGTGTTAATAGCTTTTTCATACCTAGTAATTAGTGCTGAAAAGGTATGGAATTTGGCTAAAAAATGTGCTTTCCGGTCTATTATTATTATATTACGTTTACCATATTCTACACATGAGAAAATTACAAATGTTACTCGGTTTCTTAATTTCTGCAACTACTTTGTTGCAGCCCATAAAAGCACAAACAAAACAATCTATGAGCACAACTCCCAATATTGTGCTCATATTTATGGATGATATGGGCTATGGTGATCCTGAAAGTTATGGGGGGTATCCATACCACACACCCAATTTAAATAAGTTAGCTGCAAGTGGTATGCGCTTTACTAATTTTTATGCGGCGCAGGCCGTTTGTAGCGCATCTAGGGCGGCACTTTTAACAGGTTGCTACCCCAATAGAGTGGGTATTTCTGGTGCACTTATGCCATGGTCTACGGTGGCCTTAAATCCAAAGGAAGAAACCATTGCTAGTATTGTAAAAACAAAAGGTTATACAACGGGTATGATAGGAAAGTGGCATTTGGGAGCAAAGGCGCCATATTTACCAACTACCTATGGTTTTGATAGTTATTTTGGGCTACCATATTCTAATGACATGTGGCCTGTTGGATACGATGGTAAACCTGTAACCGATACTGCTGATAAAAAATTTAAATATCCTACACTTCAATTGTTGGATGGTTTTAATCCGGCAATGGCTATAAATACGTTGGAGGATCAGGCAAAACTTACTACACTGTACACAGAACGTGCTGTAAAATTTATTGGTAACAATAAAAACAAACCATTCTTTTTATACCTCGCGCATTCTATGCCACACGTGCCTATTGCTGTTTCTGATAAGTATAAAAATAAAAGTGGTGCCGGTTTATTTGGTGATTTAATGATGGAAATAGATTGGTCTATTGGAGAAGTGATGAAGGCGCTTGATAAAAATGGGTTAACCAAAAATACGCTCATCATTTTTACCAGTGACAACGGACCTTGGCTTACTTTTGGCAATCATGCGGGCAGTAGTGGTGGACTTAGAGAGGGTAAAGGATCGGCATGGGATGGTGGCGTAAAAGTTCCTTGTATTATGAGTTATCCCGGGGTAATTGAGCCTGGTTCTATATGTAATAATTTGGCAGCTACCATGGATATACTTCCAACCATTGTAGGACTTACAAAAAGTAATTTGCCAAAAAACAAAATAGATGGCGTTGATATCATGTCTCTGCTAATCCAAAAACCTTATGCAAATCCAAGGGATCATTTTATTTATTATTACGATAACAATAGTTTAAAAGCGGTAAGACAGGGTAAATGGAAGTTGGTGTTTCCGCATCAGTCTCAAACCTATAAGGCCACCGATATGGGAAAGGATGGATTTCCGGGTAAATATGCTTCGATGGCAGTGCCGATGGCTTTATACGACTTATCTAAAGACCCAGGTGAAACTTTAGACGTTGCAAAGCATAACCCAACAGTGGTAGAAGCATTAACGGCTATTGCAGACAGATACAGAATAGCCCTAGGAGATGATTTAACCCACCAGCCGGGTACTCAAAAAAGACCTGCCGCGACCATTCAATAATGGGTAGAAATTGCCCAATTATTTATAATATAAATTTTCATTATATTAGTATTTTAAAATTATAATTGTATGAGAAAATACACCACTTTTTTATTGTTTTCATTTTTAATATTTCAATCAATTTCATGTGAAGGTTTAATTAACAATGACAATAACATTTATCGTAACGATGATTTACGAATTTTAGATGAAAATAGAACTTTGGGTAGAGTCAAGGAAATTGAAATCTCAAAAAATGATAATGGGTACAATGATATTATAATCCATGCTTTCAATGGATCTGAAGCAAGTTTTTATTCAAATAATCCATGTGGGGGACCTGGGCCTGCTTACAGTTTAATTGGAAGTATACCTAAATTAGGAATTGTGTTTTTAGACAGGACCTATTCATGTGATATGGGAGGGACAACAATAATGGTATCACTTAAAGATGGAATATATAGGGAGTTGAAAAACTCTTTTTGGAATGTTGATCAACTTTCAATTTCACCTAATGGTTCATGGTTGGTAATTTCTAATGCTGATTGTAGTATGGGGTATAGCTGTAACATTGAAATTCTTTCATTGGAAAAATCCACTAATTCTTTACTAAATACAGTTTATTCTAATCCAAGAGTTTGTGCTAGGAATAATAGTATAAGTTGGTTTTCGGATAATGGATTTGACACAGAAACAGCTATCGGTGAAAATAACGGCGAATGTGTTTATCAATCACTTCGATTTAACTACTCAAATAATGAATGGATTTTTGGGTTTAAATAAATAATCCATGAAACAATATTTCTTAGTTGCATAATAATGCCTTGTTGCAAATCTTTTCCCCAAAGCGCTAAAATATTTAATTTAATTGTTCAATTTTTTCCACTCTCTCAAAGCTCAATAATAAACACTTTTTTCCCGTATCTTATTAGTAGATAAGGCTTGAAATGGCTATTTTTGCAATACACGAAATTCAATATATAAATATGGAAAATACAAACGCAGAAGGGAAATGCCCTTACACAGGTGCAACCGTTGCTAGCGCTACCGCTAAAATGGGTAGTGCAGGAAGTGGTACAAGAAACACTGATTGGTGGCCTAACCAACTTCGATTAAACATTTTACGTCAGCACACAGCAAAGTCAAATCCAATGGATTCGACCTTCAATTATGTTTCTGAATTTAAAACATTAGACTTAAAGGCTCTTAAGCAAGACATTTTTGATTTGATGACCAATTCGCAAGATTGGTGGCCTGCCGATTATGGTCATTATGGCCCCTTCTTTATTAGAATGGCTTGGCATAGTGCCGGTACCTACCGTACAACAGATGGTAGAGGTGGCGGTGGAGCTGGGATGCTACGTTTTGCACCACTTAATAGCTGGCCTGATAATACCAACCTTGATAAAGCACGTTTACTTTTATGGCCTGTTAAAAAGAAGTACGGCAAAAAATTATCATGGGGTGATTTAATGATTTTAACTGGTAACTGTGCACTTGAATCCATGGGCTTTTCAACTTTTGGTTTTGCGGGTGGTAGAGAAGATGTATGGGAGCCACATGAAGATGTATACTGGGGTTCTGAGCGTGAGTGGTTAGGTGATAAGCGTTACAGTGGAGATAGAGATTTAGAAAATCCATTAGCGGCTGTTCAAATGGGATTGATTTATGTAAATCCAGAAGGTCCTAATGGCAATCCTGATCCAATTGCCTCTGCAAAAGACATTCGTGAAACTTTTGCACGTATGGCCATGAATGATGAAGAAACGGTTGCACTCATTGCTGGTGGTCACACATTTGGTAAAACACATGGTGCTGCAGATCCAGGTAAATATGTAGGTAAAGAGCCTGCTGGTGCAAGTATTGAAGAGCAAGCCACTGGTTGGAAAAATACATTTGGTACGGGTAATGGTGTAAACACAATTACTTCGGGTTTAGAAGGTGCATGGACAACTACACCTACCAAGTGGAGCAATAACTACTTCGAAAACTTATTTAAGTTTGAGTGGGAGCTAGTAAAAAGCCCTGCTGGTGCACATCAGTGGAAGCCTAAAAATGGTGGAGGTGCGGGAACAGTGCCTGATGCACATGATCCTTCTTTATCGCATGCGCCAACTATGTTAACTACAGACTTAGCAATGATATTGGATCCTGCATATGCACCAATCTCAAAAAGATTTTATGAAAATCCAGATCAGTTTGCAGATGCGTTTGCAAGAGCTTGGTTTAAATTAACACATCGTGACATGGGCCCTCGTGCTCGTTATTTTGGCCCAGAAGTACCGCAGGAAGTTTTGATTTGGCAAGACCCAGTTCCAGCTGTTAATCATACACTTATTGATGCTGCCGATATTGAGCAGTTAAAAGCTACGGTATTGGCTTCTGGCTTAACCGTTTCTGAATTGGTATCTACTGCTTGGGCTTCTGCTTCTACTTTTAGAGGTACCGATAAAAGAGGTGGCGCTAATGGAGCTCGTATTAGATTAGCACCTCAAAAATATTGGGCGGTAAACAATCCTGCACAATTATCTAAAGTGCTAGATAAATTAGTAGCTATTCAACAAGCATTTAATGCTGCTGCAACTGGAGGCAAACAAGTTTCTATTGCAGATTTAATTGTACTTGCTGGTGCTGCTGGTGTAGAAAAGGCTGCTAAAGATGGTGGATGCAATGTTACTGTTCCATTTACACCTGGTAGAACCGATGCTACCGAAGCGCAAACAGATGTTGCTTCTTTTGGTGTATTAGAGCCAACTGCAGATGGTTTCCGTAACTACATTAAGCCTAAAACGCTTATTTCTTCTGAAGAAATGTTACTCGATAAATCACATTTACTAAATCTTACAGCTCCTGAAATGACAGTGCTTGTAGGTGGTATGCGTGTATTAAATACCAATTATGATGAATCAAATCATGGGGTGTTTACAAATCGTCCAGGGGTATTAACCAACGATTTCTTCACAAGCCTAATCGATTACAATACTACTTGGAAAGCAACAGGACAAAATTCTTTTGAAGGAACAGATAGAGCTACTGGCGCTGTTAAATTTACAGCAACAAGAGTAGACCTTGTATTTGGTTCTAACACAGAATTACGTGCACTTGCAGAAGTATACGCTTGTGATGATGCGAAAGAAAAATTTGTTCATGATTTTGTTGCCGCATGGAATAAAGTAATGAATCTAGACCGTTTTGAATTAGCTTAATTTAAAAAGTCTTGTAAAAATATATGGCGGCACGCGTTTTACGCATGCCGCCATATTTATGTCCATTATTTTAAAAATTTTATTGGCAATTACTTTTTACAGCAGCCGCTGCGTCTGGATATTTTTTCCCATTAGCAAGTTGTAATGCGTTACACGCTTCTAATTTTTTGCCGGAAGCGATATAACTCATGCCTAAATAATATTCAGACTTTCCGGTAGTAGAAGTGCCTACCGCAATGGATTTATTAAAGTAGGTAACAGCGTCGGCGTATTTTTGAGCGGTATATAAACAGATGCCTACATTTTCTGCGTATGTGTAATTGGTAGGGTCAATATTAGCCGCTTTCATGTAGCAGCCAGCTGCTTTTACATACTGACCTTGCTGAAAAGCTTTAAGGCCCTCTACCGTGTAATCATTGACTGTTTTATTATTAGCGTCAAGAGTGGTTCTATTAAAGAGTGCTCTGGTTTGAGTCCATGTGGCAGCGTCTGCAGGAAACATTTTAGCCGCACTATCTAGCATGTTGTTTAAATATGCATTAGCAGAACCCCTTACTTCATACATACCCAGCAAATAATTGTTCCATGTAAATGTGGTATTAAAATGGCCTACAATTAAATTAAACGCTTTTTTAATTTCGGTGCTGTCTTTCTTTTTGGAAGCCGCAAAAATTAAATTCTTGTAATAGCTAGTAGCGTTGGGCCAGTTGTAAAATGCTTTTTTGCCACAATAAAAAGCACTATCAAAATTATTTTTAGCAGCGTAAATGGCGGTTCTTAAAAAGTCGTTATAATAGAGATAAGGGTTTACGTTATCACTTTCTTTTAATAAGGCTAGTGCTTCGTCATATTTTTTATCTCTGATGTAATAGCGCGCTATCATGGCTTTTAGCGGAAGCGTAGACGAAGATAAGTTGGGTATTGCAGGTAATTTTTCTACGTCTTCTGTTTTCATTACAGGATCTGCGTTTACTTCTCCCATCACAAATTTTTGAATCTTTAAAGAATCGTAGGTTTGTTTATGAACGTAAATAGATGGGATGATGGCAAGTAGTGCTACACTAAAAAATACACCTATCAGTGATGTACGAATATTTGTATTTTCTTGTTTGTAGCTGAGTGGAATAAAAATTAGTGCTGCTGCAATGGCAAGTATCGATTGCATCGCTGTTCTTTCGGCAGGGAAATTTAAAAAGGCGTCCACTGCATAGCATGTAACGGCCATAAATAAAATAGTAGCCGCTAAATGTATATTGGTAGAAGACTTGTTTTTCCAAATACTTAATGTAATAATGGGCACGAGTAAAAACAAGAGCGCAAAACTAATGCCACCTAGTACACCTAAATCTGCAAACATTTCAAAAAAATCGTTGTGCGCATGGTAGGGTACAAATAGTTCTGTTGTATGAAATATTTCGTAAGGGATAGAAGCCAGTTTCCAGTTACCAAAACCACAACCAATAAGCGGATGTTTGATTGTATAGTCGATGGCATTTTTCCATAAACGAAGTCTACTGTTTTCTTCACTTGCTACCGTAATATCGCCAATTCTTTTGGTTACCGTGCCGTATCCGCCCTGTGTATCTTGCATTTGAACGGCGGTATCTAAAAATACATTGGCAATAAAATAACCAATAACAACGGGTATAATTAAATAGGAAATTTGTATAAGGATCGCTTTTTTATTTTCTTTGCTCTTAAAATAAAGGGTAGTAGCTATAAAAATGATCGCTATAATTACAAGCCCCACATAGGTAGATCTAGTGTTCAAAATAAGTAGCCCAGTAACGCCCATCACTAGTACAATGCCTGCTAGTATTTTACCGAGTAATTTGTTATTGATAATGAGCCAAAGTACAAATGGAAATTTAATAAGCAGGCTTGCTGCCATTACGTTTTTATTGCCATGATTTCCTCTTAATGCCAATATGTTTTCATCGAGCCCCATGGTAGTAAGGTTGCTCGAAAAGGTTTTTAACAACACCAAAGAATCATATAAAAGTACACAAGCCATAATCACCGAAATGCCTGTTAATAATGCAGGTAGTGGTTGTTTATAAAATAAAATAGAGAGTACAATAAAAACGAGGTAAGTGGTTATAAGCCTGCTCCCTGTAACCAGTGTTTCGGTAGGATTAATGGCATAAAAATAGGAGAGTGCTGCCCATACAATTAAAAACGTAAATACAATGGTAAACTTATACTTGAATACACCCTGTATAGCCGCCGCATAATACTGACGGTGCATAAAAATGAAAGCAATACCCAATAAGTCTATACAACTAGTGTAAAGCCACTGCGGTCCCATAACGTCTGCAGCGTCTAATTCTGGAATGAAATGAACGAGTAAATAGAGGCCCGCAAAAATAGTGGGCATCATGGGGGTTTGGGCTTTGGTATTCATAGTTGCAAATATCTATATAAAATTTAAAGTTTACATGGTTTCTGAGATAGTAAGAATGGGATTATTATATTCCATATATGAAAATACAAAAACATCAATAACTAAATCGTATGTTTACATATTTCTCTATAATATATTAAAGGGCTAGATGTCAAAACTAGGGGTTGCGAATAAATTTGTTGATGTTTCAGACTATGGAAGGCCTGTAGCAAAATTGATTGCGGAAGCATTTAAAAATACGCGTGTAACGGCCATTCATGTCACCTTGCTTTTTGGTGTATCTGGTATATTGGCTATTGTTTTTATGTTTAGGGCGCAGTTTTGGCTGGCTGGCTTTTTTTTAATTTTAAAATCTATACTAGACGCTGCCGATGGTCAATTGGCTAGGGTTAAAAATGAGCCATCGTATAGTGGCCGATATTTAGATTCTATTTTAGATAGTCTTTTAAACCTTGCGCTCATTATTTCAATTGCGGCATATATTGGAACAAATACCTGGTTGGCGCTGCTTGCATATATGTGCATGCAAACGCAGGGTACGGTCTATAATTACTACCATGTTATTTTCAGGCATACAACAGCTGGTGAAATTACCAGTCAAATTTTTGAAGATACATTACCCACGGCTTATGTAGGTCAAAGCCAGACCAGCGTTAATGTTTTATTTAAGCTGTTTAGGATCTTGTACCGGGTTTTTGATGATTTGGTTTATAAACTTGATCCACGCGCCCAACATGCAACTGTATTTCCAAAATGGTTTATGTTTTTGGTGTCGTTTTATGGGCTTGGGTTTCAGTTACTACTAATGGCGGTTTTTATGGCTGTCGGATGGATTGGGTTCATTATTCCGTTTTTTATTGGCTATTCTGTGTTGATTCCCGTGTTTGTTGGGGTTAGAAGGGTGTATTTGCGGTAAATAGGGTAAAGGCCTGTTAAATCCCCGTATTTCACGCAATTTTACCATACTTGTACTTAAATGTGTACATAAATATGTACATTTGTATAGTAAATTTTTAATTCTATGCAAGCTGTATCAATATCGCAATTAAGAAGTAACATGAAAAAGTATCTAGATGACATTTGTAAATCGTCGGATACAATCATCGTTTCACGTCAGACAGAGGAAGCTGTTGTTATGATATCATTGAAAGAATATAATTCCTTAACAGAAACAGGACATTTGTTATCTACTGCTGCAAACAGAGATCGGTTAAGGGAGTCTATTGATCAGTTGGAGAATCAGAAAACACGAATCTTTGATCTGTAAAACATGAATTTTGAATTTACTATAAATGCTTGGGAAGACTTTGAATATTGGATGGAAACTGATATTGATACAGTCAATAAAATAAAAGACTTATTAAAAGAAATTAGAAAAACGCCATTTAAAGGTTTAGGAAAACCCGAGCCATTGAAATTTAATTTAAAAGGATATTGGTCTAGGAGAATTACTGGTGAGCACCGATTGATATATAAAGTTGATGGGAAAAAAGGAGTTGACCAAAAATGTTTTATTCTTCAATGCCGGTTTCATTACGACAAATAACTATCATTTATAAGTAATTATCTTTACCAACTATGATACATTGGAAAAACAACGAACAACCTCAGCCTCCTTATATTGCTTCTATATTTAATTACTACTTATCAGATAATTTAGACGGATATGCAGCGTATGATGATTTGACATTAGAGCTTGCAAAGCAGATGCCTGGTTATTTAGGCTATGAAAGTTTCAAGCACGATGGAAGAGGCGCTTTTATAAGTTATTGGAAAGATATGGACGCCGTTCGAGCATGGGCAAGTGAACCTCAGCATATCGAAGCAAAAAAATTAGGGAAATCACATTGGTATAAATATTATCACAGTGTTATTGCTGAGGTTAAAACGATGCATGTGCATGGAGGGTAGGGAAATGTTATTTTATGTATTATTTATATTAACTTTATTTATATAACCAAACTATTTTTAAATGAAAATTGTAAAAAATATTTTAGAGAAACCACTTTTGGTAATCTTAATTTTAATTTTATTTTGGTCATTATTTATTTATTTTAATTTAAATTCTCTCGAAAATATTAGTAGATTGTCGGTAATTGGATCTCTACTTATTCTACTATTTTCATTAGTTCTAATTGGTTTTCAAAAAAAATGGATTAAATTAATAGTATCTTCATTACTATATATTGTACTTTTTTCGGTGTTTGCTTTCTTTTTTTTATTGTGGACAATTTCTGATCCAGAAACGAATTCTGAAATAGGGGATTCGGCTTTTTACAAAGAAGAAATCAAGTTTAGGACTGGAGTTGATGTGCCTCAAGATTTTAAGCTTTCTGCTCAAATCGATACGATACATTATATGGGAATGGAAGGGGAATATGATGCTGAATGTTTGTATTATGCTCCAAGTAATTCTATAAGTAACTTTGAAAAGAAAATTAATTCCAATCCTAACTTTAAAAAACTTGAAATTTCAGAAGCATTTGATAGTACTAGTGTTCGTTTAAATTATAAGGAGTTGGATTTTAAATCCTTTTCGAAATGGTATGTTTATCAGGAAGATGGAAGATTTACAATTACAATTGCATTTAAGAAAGATGCTATTTTTTATGATGCTTTTTATTATTAGGTCATCTGTCTTGTCTTAGAAAAAACTTACACTGTTAAAAATAAATCCTGGATGTACTTAGCAGGATAATTCTGAGCAAAATAATATCCATACCAGATTTGCAGCGTTATATAAAAAATCTGAAGATGAGATCAATAATCTATTAGAAAGTATGTGAATTGTAATATAAAGGAAGTATTATTAGAAATTTCATCAAGTAGAACATACATACTGTAAACCAAGGTGGCTTTGCATTTATTATTGAAAATCAATTATTTATAAATCTGGCTGCTTCTTTTTATTCAGAAGGTATTCAGTAAATTTACTGAACGGCTAGCCTTTATTTAGAAATAAATTTGGCTAAATTTAAAATTTATGAACAACAGAATTGATTTAGCAACAGCTAAAGACCTGACAAAACGTTACAGAGAAAACCTAGATGCATTAGTTTCTAAAGACTATGCCGGGTCATTACCCAACGCCGAAACTTTTGACGCCTCAGCTATTCAGGCTATTTTAAATCAGCCAGGCTGTATGGAATTTCGTGCCTACTATGGTATGAAAGAAGACAAATCGGTATGTTTAATTTTTATTGGTGTGGATGCGCAAGGGAATGATATTATTAACTCTTTAAAGTCAAATGAAGAGGATGTGATTGTTGAATTGGGTAAATCTTGTCCTCCGTATTGTCCTGATATGTTATTATAAATCTACTCATGAGTATTGATAAATTATTGGTTTTTGTAGATTTCATTTCAATTCTACCTATAATAATTTATATTTCAAGAATTAAGATTATATCACCTGATTATGTAAATCTTTTTTATATTTTGTTGGCTGGTTTGTTTTCAGGTATATTTCATTTATTCGATCTATCAGCATTTTATTTAGGAATTATAAGATTGGTTTATATCTTCATCGAAATGCAATTCTTTTTAATTATTTTCATTAAATGGATTGATAAGACTCATAGAATTAAATTAAAGTATCTTCAATTTTTATTTTTTTCATTTTGGTTAATTGATGTATATATTAAATTTTATATCAATAACTCGAGTGTTGATATAATGTATCTTGCTCAACTATTAATTTTGGCATTTATTGGATTAAAATTTATAACTAATAAATCTAAAATTACAGTAGATCAAGTGTTAACCATTTTGCCATTAATAATTTATTCGATTTACTTTATAATTGTGAATTTATTAATGCATTGGTTATATAGTAAAGAAACGAAAGAACTTTTTATAAACCTTTACAGCATCATAAACCTTATTAATTTCTTATCTTACATTTCATACTCTCTGGCATTTTTATGGGCACCGAAGAAAGAAAAATATTTATAGCGTTTGGTATTGTGTCGGCTTTTATTGGGTTGGCAATTTTGTTTTTCTTTATAAATCTATTAAAGCAACAACGACGGTATAGAGAGTTACAAAAAGAGAAGCTCAATTCGGAAATTAATGCTGCTGAAATAGAGCGTAGTTTAATAGCTACTGAATTACATAATGACATTGGCCCATACTTGTCGAGTGTTAAAATGCGACTAGATGTAATTGTAACCAGTCAAACGGAAGAATTAGATGCTTGCAAAGCAGCATTGGATAAATGTGTTCAACAGGTGAGGGGTATGGCAAAAGCCATGGCTCCTTTATCTATTTTTGAGATCCCTTTTCAGGACGCCCTAAAAATGTATATTCAAGAAGTAAATGTACATGGCACATTAAAAGTTGAATTAACTGAGTTGGATACAGTGCAATTAATAACCGATCAAAACAATCAAATTTTTAGGATTTTGCAAGAGATCATACAAAATACTATCAAGCATGCTCAGGCATCAAGTTTACGTATTGAAATTTCTCGAGAATGGAATAAAACATTATTAATTCGAACCTCCGACAATGGAGTGGGTTATGAATTGGAAAAAGTGCGAGCTGCCAACAAGTTAGGCATGGGTTTATTGGGCATACAAAGTAGAATCGACTATTTAAATGGCTCAATGAGTACTTCAGACGAAATTAAATTAGGTACTAGGTATAATATTCGAATTCCCATTTTGAGTTAAATATTGATATGGATACCAATAAAAATATTACGGTAGTTATTGCAGACGATCATACCTTTTTTCGAGAAGGGTTGTCTAAAGTACTCCAAGCAAACAAAAAAATAAAAGTACTGGCTCAGGCTACTAATGGGCTCGAGTTAATTGACTTTGCGAGGCAGTATACTCCAGATGTTTTAATTGTAGATATTGCAATGCCACTTTTAGATGGCATTACAGCAGTTAAAGAAATTACGCGTTTGGGGATTCGATCTAAAGTGATTGCTTTATCGATGCACACTGAAGATTCTATTATTTTACAAATGCTTGATGCTGGTGCTATGGGTTTTTTAGATAAGAACACATCCAAAGAAGAAATGTATGAAGCTATCGACAGTGTGCTTATTCATAATAGTGTGTATTTTCCTGAATCTACCAATGCGTATATGATGGAGCTGCTCAGGTACTCTTCTTACAAACCTTATCCCAAAAAAAGCGTTGTGTTTTCATCTAGAGAATTAGAAGTGATACAAATGATTTGTAAAGATTTTTCGACCAAAGAAATTGGTGCCAAACTTGATTTAAGCCCTCGCACCATAGATACCCACCGTGTAAGAATTATGGATAAAATGAGCGTTAAAAGTGTTGCCGGTCTTGTTGCATACGCCTATTCGCAGGGGATTATGAATAAGAGTTAGAGACGGTTCAATGCTTCCATAAATAAAAACCCCGTCACTTTCGTGACAGGGTTTTAAAATAAGTTTATAGTTTCTATAAACAATAAATTTAAAATTTATAACCAATAGAAAGTTTTGGATTAAATATACCGCCTGGGCCAGTTGTTAAAAATCCAATATTTTCAGAGGTATATGTAATATTGTTTTTTGTAATTGAACTATTAATGTCTTTCATAAATTGAGCACCTAATGAAATATCAATAGCGATATTTTTCTTTTTTCCAGATAACCATTGATAGCCTAAATCTAAACCACCGCCTACTGACGAAACACTTTTCTTCTCTATAATTGCCGAAGCATTATTAATGAAATTTGGTGCATAAAATATTAGTTCAGGGTTAAATGAGCCATATGCTCCCTTGGCTTGCAAATATAAACCTGAAGGGGCCTCTCCACCAATATAGAATCTTGCAAATGGCTCGACTTTAAATCCTGGGTAAGAACCAAAATAATATGCAGCGGTTGATCCAAAGCTAAAAACGTCTGAAACAGGAACCTCATAAGCTACTTTGATCTTATTTAAAACGCCAATATGTAATTTTAGAATATTACCCTTGTCTTTTTGTGCGCTAGCGGTTACTGAAAATGTTAAACCGAGCACGATAACAAATAATAGTTTTTTCATTTTTAATGGTTTTAATAACGTTTTAAATGGTTAGTCTATTAAATATAGTACTTATATGTTTATTAATTTCAGTATATTATTTATTTTTAATTAAACAAAACAATATTATTGTGATTTATATAATTATATTTTATAATATAAAATGGTTCTATATATAAAATATGGGTTTAATATATATTTATAAATTATATGTATTATTTTGATTCCCTTACTTTTTTGTAATAGTATTAAAGCTGAGTAAATCATTTCTTGGATCCACTTCTATATTTTCCGGTATGCCCCTTACATTAAAAGATTGACTTAATTGTTTCTTATTCAAATTCATTTTTAATAATAGGGGCGTTTTGCTGTCTTTAGTGTAGTAGCCTATCTCGATTGGGATATCAAAATTAAAATTTGTTAGTTGGGATTGTGTTAAACTAATATTGATCTTATAACTAGTTGCATCATAAGTCCATATTGCGTCAATTTTTGGATTCACTGGTTGGTACAACCATTGTTTAAAAAATATTTTCAAATCAAATCCAGTTGCTTTTTCCATCTCCACCCTAAAGTCATCAGTAGTGGCATTGGAGTTATAAAACTTTTTATAATAAGATTGAATTCCTTTTTTGAAATTTTGCTCCCCCATTTTATCTCTCAACATATGTAAAAACCAAGCGCCCTTTTGGTATGTTAATCCTGTGGTGACAGCCTCTTTTTCAGCTGTTCTTGGAGCTATGATACTAAAATCGGGCATTTTTATGGTCATATCAAGAACTTCTTTTTTTGCCTTTATAATTCTTTTATTATATTCATCTTGACCATATTCATTTTCATAATAAAGTAAGGTGAAAAAAGTAGCGAATCCTTCACTTAACCATGCGTCATCCCAGGTCGATTCCGTTACGGCATTACCAAACCATTGATGTGCAATCTCATGAACAACTATATTTCTTGTTCGTTCATCACCCTTGCCATTCACTAAATCCTCTCCATAAAATATTGCAGAGGAAGTCTCCATTCCGCCATTCACACTAGGTGTTTGAATATTGGCTAATTTTTCATAGGCAAATGGACCTACATACTTGGTATAAAAAGCCAATATCTTTTTAGTAGGCTCTTTAAAATCATAAAATCCTGCTTCTCTATTTTTTGAATAGACCCAAGTTTGAATTGATTTTCCTTCAAAATCATCCACATATTGTACCGCAAAGTCAGTAACACCTAAAACAAATAACCAAGAAGATACAGGAACAGATTGCTTCCAATGGGTGAGCTTTGTATTGTTTCCTAATGAGGACTCTTCTAATAATAAACCATTTGAAACTACTTTATAATGGTCTGGGGCAGTTACAATAAACTCTGAAGTCGCTTTATCATTCGGATGGTCAAGAATGGGTAACCAATGTCTGCCTCGATTTGGCCAGTTCTCATTAAAAAAACTACGATCTCCAAATTTAGTCGCACCAATTCTTAAACCATCAAAAGGAATGCCATGGTATTTGATCGTAAATGTGATGGTTTCATTTGCAACAGAACTTTTAGGTAAATAAATAATTAATGCATCATTTTCATGTGTGTATTTTACTGTAGCATTAGAAATACTAACGCCCTCTACTACCATTCCTTTGTCTTTCTTTTCCGTTGATTTATTAATGAAGTCTAAACGAAAATTTTGTATGCCTGCTTGCTTAAAATTAACAGTAACTTGGGTAGTTCCAATGATTTCATCATTGCTGTCAGTTAACCGCAATTGAAAAGAGTAGTGTTTGATATCTATATTCTTATTAATTGGATATTGATCAGCCCAAGCAAATAAGGGTAGGGTGTATAAAATGATGTTGAAAAAATATTTAGTTAACTTATTCATTATTGTAGAGTTATTTTTTTCAAGTAATTACCTTTTGCATCCACCTGGGGGGGTGTTGTACTATTCACAATGATTCCTTCATTTGGGATAATAGTTCTAGTAGTTTTACCATTGGCCATAATATCATATGGCAAATCCATGAAGAAATTATTGACTTTGATTTGAAATTTTTGGAATCCTACTTCCTTAATGGTAATGTCTAATATTTTGGTTGTTCTCAAATAAAAATCAAAAAATGGTTTTAAATTTTTATTGGATGCATTGCTAAATAATTGTTCAACATCAGCGGTTGTTACAAAATTATCATACGTGTATTTTGTATCAGTAGCTAGTTTCTTTAATGTTGGAAAAAATACATCATCACCAATTACATAGCGTAAACTATGCATGAAAAAAGAACCCTTACCATAAATATCTCCACCAGAATATACTAATTCCTCTGTTGCTTCATCCACAGCGGGAACAATAGGCATTCTATTTCTTGAATTTTTACGATGTCCTGCAATTATTTCATCGTAAGCCGCTTCGCCACCAAGTTCCAACATAGTTAATGCTTCTGCATAAGTTCCAATACCTTCTTGAATCCACATATGTCCCCAGTCCTTATTGGTTACTTTATTCGCCCACCACTCATGTGCGTATTCGTGTAATAAGTTTGCAGAGTATTCTTGTCCATTAATTGTTTTATAACTAAACTTATTATCAAAAGTGATCATGGTTTGATGTTCCATGCCAGAATTTGGTACTTCCGCAATCCCAATTTTTTCTTTTGGCCATGGGTATTCCCCAAAATATTTTTCTAAAATTTTACTATCTCTTTTTCTAGTTTCAATCACTTTTTTCGCATGCACCGTGTCTACTTCTAATATATAATATTCAATAGGTACTTTGGTTCCCAAAACAGTGGTGTATTCATCTTTGATGACTTTGTATTTACCAATATTGAATAAAATACAGTAATTACTAATGGTGTATTTGGTTTTCCAATGATAGGTTGCTTTGTTCTTTTTTGTAGTTACGTCCATTAATAATCCTGGACCTGCCACCATTAAATTTGATGGAATGGTAATTTTCAAATCAGCCCCTTCATTAGGTTCATCACTTGGATGGTCTTTGCATGGGTAATACATTTTTCCACCTTCTCCTTGTATATTAATGGATATCCAATCATTACCATTTTTATCTTTCGCCCATGTAAAACCACCATCCCAAGGGGGTTTAATTGCTACTGGAGGTATGCCATTATATTCTACCAATACTTTTTGGTTACCAACTTCAAAACTAGTGGCATTCGTAATAAATATTTTATCATCATGTTGGTAAAAGGAGGCAGGTTTATTATTCACTTTTACTTTTGTAACTGTATATAAATGAATTAAGTCGAGTAAAATAGTATCCGTTTTTTTTGATAGATTTAAACTCACTTCTGTGGAACCGTTGATAGCATGTTGCACCATGTCCACTTCTAAAGCAATTGTATAATGTCTAATATCCATGATTGCTTGCTGTGGATTAAGCTTACCACCTGAAGTAAGGTATAAAATATCCCTACTATTAATATTGTCATCGTTTTGACTGTATCCAAATGTGCCTTGTAATAATAACATAAAAAAAGCAGTCACTTTAAATAGTATTAATGACAATGGGTTAGCATTTTTAGAATTGTTCATTTTATTCAGTTTATTTAATTTGTTTGTATTAGTGATTCTATGGATACTTAAATATAATTTTTTTAAAGCAATCATAAAGAACCTCAATAGTCTATTATTTTTTAAATGAAAATAACCAAGAAAGAAGCGTTGGTTGACCAAAGGTATTATTCCATGAATTATGATCTACACCTGGATATTCGTTATAAGTCACATTTGCTCCAGCCTCTTTTAAGGTAGCCACCAATTCCCTTGAATGTTTCACTGGAACTACTGAGTTATCATTTCCATGATGCACCCAAATAGGTATTTTTTTTGCATACTTTTTTACATAGGTCAAATCCGCACCACCACAAATTGGGATGGCAGCAGCAAACATTTTCGGGTTTCTTGAAACAGCTTCCATCGTACCCATGCCACCCATAGATAAGCCCATGATGTATAAACGTTTTTTGTCCGCAACTTTAGACTTTACTAAACTTTTAACTAAATCTATGGCTGATTGTAAAGGCCAATTTATATTTTGAGAATAATCAAATATAAATAAGGTTGGCTTTTGTGTGCGATCAATTTTCGCAGAAAACCAATAAGAATCCCTTGAACACTGAGGAAAAATAACGATTGCGGGGAATTTGGCTTGGTTTTCAGGATTCAAAAAAATTTGGGTACCATGTTTCATTTGCGCCACATTATCATCCCCACGTTCACCTGAACCATGTAAAAATAGAACAACTGGGTATTTGACTGAAGGATTGTAATTAGCCGGGAATAAAATCTGATAGGGCAGGACTTGACCTAAATCATTAACAAAGGATTTTTTCTCAAAAACTCCTTGCGCGTTTATTTGAAAACTTAAAAATAGAAGAGCGAAAGTAAAGAATAGTTTTTTCATTTTTAATTGTATTTGACGTTTTGCAGATACAAGAATTGTAAATAGAACTGTTGCGTTAGAATTGCAATAGGTTGGGTGATTTACGCTTAAAAGGTAAATAAATTTTTTGATATATGAATTATGCCTTTAAATCTTATGACCTCTAGATTGTGCTTCACTATTAGTCAAGGGCTTACATTAAATCGTAGTCCTTTGCTACGTGAGGTTTGCATGAGGTTTTGAAAACATAACGGGGCCTTAATAGTTAGGAAGGTTTATAATTGAAAACATTAGCTTATTTTCAACAATAAAACATTAATATGGAAGTACATCACCCTCACCACCCATCGCATAAAAAGAAATGGTCTGAATACATTATTGAATTTATAATGTTATTTACAGCAGTATTCCTTGGTTTCATTGCAGAGAACATCCGGGAGCATGCAGTGGAACAAAACAGGGCAAAGGAATTTTCGGCATCATTGGTACAGGATCTGCAAAGCGATACAATTGCAATTAACAAGCAAATAAAATCCATCGGGTTATATAGTGCAGTTTCTGATAGCCTGCTACAAATCAGTAAAACCAAGTTGGAAGGCCGCAAAGCCAGTCAATTCTCATTTTATAGCCGGTTTGCTTATTGGACAACACCTATTTTATGGAACCGGAACACATTTGAGCAAATCAAAAACTCCGGAAGCCTTCGTTATTTTACAAATGTCGGTTTACTGAAAAAATTATTAGAATATGATGCGTTAGTAAATTATAACAACGTGGATGCTGAAAATAATAAAATCAGAGGTAATATGCTGTTAACGTCCATAAATTCAATCATTGACCCGCAACTTCATCAAAATATATCACAATATTTTTTAGCAACACTTGACACCATGTCCACCAAAACCAAGGAAAGTTTTTTTTCATATAAAACTGGATCTCTGGAAAATAAAAGGGAAAAAATAATGGAAATGCTGAATATGGTAATAGTGAATCAAAGAAACAATCGGACTCAAGTCAAAAACAATTTGAATCAGGCTAAGCTACTTGCGGCTGAAATTATAAACACGCTTAAAAAAGAATACCATTTAAAATAGATTAGTACGATCGCACAACAAAAGGGGCTACTTAAAAATCAACGCATTTATTTTCAAGTATAAAACATTAATATGGAAGTACATCACCCACACCACCCAACACATAAAAAGAAATGGTCTGAATACATTATTGAATTTGTGATGTTATTTGCTGCTGTAACTCTTGGATTTTTTGCTGAAAATGTAAGAGAACACAAAATTATGAATGAACGTAAAGATCAAAACCTATTTTCTATTTTACAAGATTTGAAACAAGATTCAATTTTTCTTGAGAGTACAATTAAGTACTCAGATGATGGCTTACGATATTTTCAAAAGTTTAAAGCTAAATTATATGAATTTCATGATAATAAATTAAGTGAAAATGAATTCATTAAATTTACTATGGACAATGTTGATAGTTCGTATGTCAATCAAACAGTTTTCCTAAATAGCTCTTCCTATAAAAATATGATTGCTACTGGTAATTTAACTTATGTTGAATCTAAGGACCTAAAGTGGAAGCTATCTAATTATTATGAAACATGGAATAAAAGAATTGAGTCTAATGGGGAAGGAGTAGATAAGACAACTGAACTGTTATATAAAGAACATCTTCCAATAAGAAACTTTTATTTTAATCATATTTTAGATAGTATTAATACAGATGTTTCAAAATCAAATTATAAAAGATTTTATTTTAAGGTTAAATCAATTCGAGATAAATTACTTGATGAGAATTTAATTATACAAATAAATATTATTGAATCTAGATTGTTAGATTACAATAAAAAAATTAAAATTTTCAAAGATTTTAATAATGAACTCATAGAGATATTATCCAAAAAAGGTACTCACTAATTGTTTAAAATCAGCTACTATAAATCCTAGTGGACACAGATTTTTCTGGACAAAGGTTGATGCGAACAGAAAGGCTGTAAGCTTTTTCGGACCATCATCTGCTATCGCTTTAAGTACTTATTTCCCAAAATAAACTAAAATGAAAAAGATAATAGCTTTCTTTTTTTCGATTTGTTTCTTGCAATGCGCCATGGATTATAATGTCGTCTCAAACATCACAAATAATTCTGGAGACACTGTGATGGTGACTGTTCTATTTAATAAGCCTTATTTTGATAGCGTTTTTGTGCAAGATAAAAAGCGAGTCTTATTGTCTATTAATAACATCAATGAAACTTCAGGCTTGCCATATTCTTTTAATAGCGCACAACTATGCACATCCTATCTAGTTCCAAATGATACTTGCCTTAGAGTTGACGAAACTAAAGGTGGTTATGGTGTTATGCCAAGCCACAATTCATTATATAAAATAATGATTTATAAAAAGAACTTGACGCCCATAGATAGCATTGAAAATCTAGATGCTGCTTTTAAAAAGAAATCAAATACAGAGTGGATATATATTACCCATTGATTGAAGAATTTGTATGGTACAGTACAAGAGACCGGACCAATTGTAGGGCAGGACTGCCGGCTCAATATTTTCGCCGACTTCCTTAACTTCTACGAGTGGTTTACCCAAACCCACAGGACTGCCGGCTCAATTCTTTCGCCGTCTTCCTTAACTTCTACGAGAGGTTTACCCAAACCCACAGGACTGCCGGCTCAATTCTTTCGCCGTCTTCCTTAACTTCTACGAGAGGTTTACCCAAACCCACAGGACTGCCGGCTCAATTCTTTCGCCGTCTTCCTAACGGGTGGGTTTACCCAAACCCTTTCAACAAAATGCTACGCATTTCGTTGGGTTTTTTGCTTCTCATCTGTTTACAAAAGCAAGCTTTTGACACAGCTTCAAAACAAAAAACCCTGTCACTTTCGTGACAGGGTTTGTGCCCTTTGCTGGGATGAGTTCGGTTCAAATAGAGGCTGAATTGGTAGAAATAAAGGAAACAATATCAAATATTTAGGGAGTAAAATGAATACCCCCTTGAAATGAGATTTTGGGCCTTTTAAGTGTTTTTTGACGATACTTATAAAATCTCTTTAATATCCGAATTAAATTCTGCTAAAAGCTCTGAAATCGAAATGTTCAAACCCTTTGCAAGCGCTATTAATGTGGTTAATGTAGGATTAATTTTACCTTTTTCGGCCCTATGAACCTGGCTTAGCTCAATATCTGCTTCGAAAGCTATTTGTTCAAGCGTTAGTCCCTTTTGTATACGCATATCTTTGAGTTTTTGACCAAATTGTTCTAGCACTTTTTTGTCTCTAAGGTTATTCATCACAAGCAAAGTGGCATTAATGTGAAAAACATTCTTAGGCATGTATGCCTATATATTGAAATATGAATTATCTTGTATCTGTTTATGCAGATTATGTATGGGCTATCTAATCAATTTCCAAATAATATAAAAATTTTAAAAATGAGTTATCAGTCTTTAAAAAAAGTAATCTTAATAGTTTTTGTTATCTTTTTTAGTTTTTTAAGTAGAATACACTCTCAAACCACTCAAGAAGAGTACAATTATTTAACAAAGGGATATAAAATTCAAGTAGAAAGCGGACTTGATGTAAAAAAGGGTTACACGATTAAAGATTTGGGAAACTGGGGTTTAAACTCCGGTTCAGAGTCAAGATCTTGCGAATTTAAAGCTCTAATTAGACAAGGGCAAACAACACCTTGCGCAGTTCTGTTAATTTATAAAAGAACTGACATTGCGGAGGGAATTAAACACTATATATGTATACCTAGTCATGATGCACCTGAATATATTTGGAATCAAACTTTAGATTTCGTAAACCAGAATATAAACGGCGGAGTGAATATTAGTATGAACAAAACTATTGTTTGGTCTTTAATGAAATTCAGCGCTTCACTATCAAGTAAATACTAATTACACAAATTGACATTTATGTCTGTTGCAAAGCAATTCATCACAAATATAAACCTTATGAAAAATCTATTCTTGTTACTATTATTTATGTTCGCTGGTTATATTGGATATTCTCAAAGTGCAAAGCAAATTTTTGAATCTCCGGATTTAAAAGGCATGGTATATTCTGCTAAGACAGTTGCAATTTTACCATTCAAGGTTTCAATCTCATATAAAAGGACTCCTAAAGACGTTTCTTTAGAACAAATAAAAGATAACGAAAAGGCTGAAAGCATTCAGATGCAACAAGGAATGTATACTTATTTATTAAGAAAGTCTAAAGATTATTCTGTTTCGTTTCAAGAAGTAGATCGTACAAATGCACTTCTAAAAAAATCAGGTGTATTTGAAAATGTTGATGAAGTTTTGTCAGATTCTTTATGTAAGATATTAGGCGTGGATGCTATTATAAAATCGAGTTGGAGTTATCAAAAAACTGGATCTCAAGGTGCCGCAATTGCAACTGCATTATTATTCGGTGTGGCAACCAACACTGGTAGTGGACAATTAGTGATGCAAATTAATAGGGCAAAAGATGGTGTAATGATGTGGCGTATGGCAAAAGAGATGAATGAAGGAGCTTTTTCAAGTGCTAACGAGTTAATGGAAAGAATGATGAGAAAAGTTGGAAGGGTGTTTCCTTTTGAAAAGTAGGGACTAGCCTTATTTATAAAAAATTAATGTTATATCATATTCACTTAACGTATCTTTATTTTCAATTATATAAAAAATGTATAAATTTTCATTTTCACTTGTTACATTTGTTTTCTTGTCTTTTGGGGTTCATGCTCAAATCGCAAATCCAAATAAAGAACTAATAGCTTCATTAAATGATACTTCTAAGTCGGTAAATCCAATAAAGCGGTTACTGAAAAAATCTACTTCCGAAAAACTATTGCTCGATTCAAATAAGAAGACAATTAATGGAGGTATTATTACTATTGCTGCAATCACTAAAGAAAATACATTAGGTGTTAAAGAGAAAGATCAACAAAAAGTTCAATTAAATCCAGATAGGGAAGATCTAAGTTCATTAATACGCGCTAAAAATCAGAATAATAAAATTGACACACTACGCAATAATAGTGTGCCTAAAACTCCCCGATACAGCCCTGATACAATTCCAAATCTTGAAAAAAACGATCGTTTTGTAATTGATAAACGGGGTAATAATATTTATATTAAGTTTACTCCAAAGAGCAATGTTAATGCAAATAATTTTTTCCAGGAATTTGCTAGTATCTTTCATTTGACTGCGAATGATAAATTTGAGTTGTTTAATACAGAAAAAGATAATATCGGTTTTACTCATTATAGCTTCCAGCAATATTATAAAGGAGTTTTGGTACAAGGTGGGCAGTATTTGTTACATGAAAAAGAAGGTAAATTAGTTTCTGCTAACGGAAATTTTTACTCTGATCTTAGTTTGTTGACAAACGCTACTATTTCTTCTGAAACTTCAATTGATTTTGCAAAAAAATACATGGGAGCTAAAAAATATATGTGGGAAATTCCAGAAGAAGAAGCTTTTTTGAAGAAAGAAAAAAACGATTCAAAAGCAACTTTTTATCCAAAACCAAGTTTAGTTATTGCTCCAAAAAATGGCCAATACGCGCAAGAAAATTTTAGGCTTTGTTTTAAATTGACAATGTCGGCCTCAGATCCTTACCAGATATATGATTACTACATAGATGCCAATACGGGAGAGCTTGTAAACAAAATTTCACGTATAAATGATGGTGGTTTTAATTCAGGTAAGATAAAAAAGGATGGTGTCATTTTAAAAAAAAATGTTCAACCATCGCCTAATCTACTTTTAAATCAAAATCAAGTAGTTACACCCTTTGCAGATGTTACTGCAAATGCTAATAGCCTATATAGTGGCGCGCAAACTATAACTACAGATAGTTATAACGGAGGTTATAGACTCAGAGAAACGCAAAGGCCAATACAGACACTAAATATGAAAAACGGCTTATCATACTCTAGTGCTGTAGATTTTACAAATAATTCTACAAATTGGAATACACCTGAAATTCTTTTAGATTCAATTAAAATAAATACTGTAAATAATAAATGGGAAGATTTTCCAGGAGAACAGATTAATAATGGTGGGCGTCCAGATATATTTTTAAAAATATTTGATTCAAATAATAATTTAATATGGGGTGGAACAGATGCTTTTTACAACAATTCTAGTTTTCCTCTAACTGTTTTAACTAAAAAGTTAATATTGTCAAATGGCCCTTTTTTAATGTATATTTTTGATCAGGATAGTAATAGTATTTTAGATACACTCGGTGTTTTTACTTTCACCGCAGCCGCTGTAAATAATAGTTTTAATATAAATGGAACTTCTATTAACATCTTTAAAAGTACAAGAAATAATCCTGCAATAGATGCGCATTGGGGTATGGAGAAGGTATATGATTTTTATTTAGCTAAATTAAATCGAAATAGTTTTGATAATAATGGATCAATTATAAAAAACTATATTAATCCATACAAGACACTCGGAGATGCTGGATTACCAAATAATGCTTTTTGGAATGGTACTTCAATGGTATATGGTTATGGCGATGCTAAAAGCATGTCTCCTTTAGTCAGCCTAGATGTTGTTGGACATGAATTTACTCATGCTGTAGTGGATTACAATGGAAGTGGTGGATTAGACTATCAAAGTGAGTCAGGTGCATTAAATGAATCTTTTGCTGATATTTTCGGAACAGCTATTGAGTTTTATGGCGCATCTAATCCAAATTGGTTAATTGGTGAGCAAGTCGAACTTCAAAGTCCTTATTATATGAGATCTATGAGTGCTCCCAAGTCAGCAGGTGACCCAAATACCTATGATGGAGATAATTGGAAGGATCCTTCACTAATATCTTATGATTATGGTGGTGTTCACAGTAATAGTGGTGTTCAAAACCATTGGTTTTATTTGCTTTCTCGAGGGGGGAGTGGTACCAATGACAATGGTAATCCTTATTCTTTAACAGGGGTTGGGATTACAAAGGCTACTCAAATTGCATATTATAATTTAACACATTTTCTTACAATTAACGCTACCTATTTTAATTCATATTATGGTTCATTACAGGCCGCAGAGTACTTATTTGGTAACCCTTCTGCCGAATATACAGCTGTAAAAAAAGCTTGGTATGCAGTTGGTATAGGAAACGATCCAAATAATTACTGTAGTGGTACTACAAATTTAACTACACCTTCTGGAACCTTTAGCGATGGAAGTGGTAATGATACTTATGGATCAAATGCAAATTGTAAATGGGTAATTGCTCCTCCAGGTGCTAATCGAATAACGATCAATTTTTCTAAGTTTAAAACAGAAGCACGGTACGATTCTGTTTTAGTTTACGATGGCCCTGATGAAACTTTCCCTTTATTAATGTCTTGGTGGGGTAATATTCTGCCTCCTCCAATTACTTCAACTGTGGGAGCAATGTGCGTGCGCTTTAGCACAGATATGACTAATAATGATTCTGGATGGGTTGCTAATTATACATCTACAGGTGTTACCCCTAGCTGCAGCGGAAGTAGTGTCTTATCTTCACCTTCAGGGTCTTTTAGTGATGGTTCAGCTACAGCAAACTATGCAAATAATCAGCTCTGTTCATGGTTAATTGCACCTCCTTGCGCTACATCTGTAACATTATCTTTTAGTCAGTTTAATACTGAGTCAAATTATGATTGGGTTTTAGTGTATAATGGTAATTCTGCAAGAGCGCAACAATTGATTGGTTCATTTTCTGGCACCTCATTGCCTACATCTATTAGGGCTAATAGTGGTCAAATGTTGGTAGTGTTTGTTTCTGATTATTCAACGGTTAAGCCGGGGTTTACTGCCAACTATACATCAACAGGTTCTGGAGGTTGCTATGGAAATACTACTTTAAATACGCAGGATTTTGGAATTTTAAGTGATGGTAGTGGAGCTAACAATTATTGCAATAATCAAAATTGTACATGGCTAATTCAGCCACCAGGAGCTAGCAGTGTTTCTTTAAATTTTACTTCATTTAATTTGGAGGAAGCATCTTCCGATGGCCAAAGTATTTATGATGCGCTAGAAGTATACGATGGTAGCACAGTTAACGCTCCATTGTTAGGGAGGTTTTCTGGTAATAGTTTGCCTCCTATGGTAACGTCAACTACTGGAAGTTTGTTGGTAAGGTTTTATTCCGATGTTTCTGTAACAGACTCAGGTTGGACAGCTTATTACACATCCACATCCGCTCAACACTGTACTCAAAACAATGTTTTAACAACTGCTTCTGGTAATATAGTTGATGGAAGTGGGACAGATTTATATGCAAATAACGCAGATTGTAATTGGTTAATTCAGCCACCGGGTGCAACTAAAATAAGACTCAATTTTACTCAATTTAGTACAGAGCAAGATTATGATGGGGTTATAGTTTATGATGGAAAAGATAATACCGCCCCTATATTAGGTATTTTTTCTGGCAATACAATTCCTTCTGCTGTTTCATCTACAGGTGGAGCTATGTTTGTTCAATTCTTATCTGATGAAACTCTACGAAAAGAAGGGTTTAGTGCCAATTATACTTCTACTGGTACTATAGCTTTTAATCCCTTCGGCGACACTTTAAAAGTTTGCGGCGATAGTATTGTATTAAATGCAGGAAGTGGATATGCTAGTTATGCTTGGAGCACTGGCGCTAGTTCACAATCTATTACCGTTAAACAAACAGGCAAGTATTTGGTTACTGTTGCCAATAGTGTTGGATATACCGCAACCGATAGTTGTTTTGTAAGTATTTTAAAAGCAAACATCATTAATAGTGATACAACTATTTGTAAAGGAAATATTATTAAAATAGCTGTTGATAGCACTTCATTGATTAACTATTTATCAGGAACTACTGGGCCTGCTGGTGGTATTGTTTTTTATGATAAAGGTTTACTTTCAAATGGCTGGAGATATCTAGAATCTGCTAATACTGATATTTCTTTTATTCCTTGGTGGAATGGAACATTAATTACAACTGGAGCAAGTGCTACCAGTATAGGAAGTGGTCTTCAAAACACAAATACTATTATTGCAGCTCAGGGAGCTGGAAATTATGCAGCATCAGCAGCAAAAAATTATACTCAAGGTGGTTATAAAGATTGGTACTTGCCTTCAAAAGATGAGTTAAATCTAATCTATCAAAACCTCAAGGTTAAAGGCTTAGGAAATCTTAATAATGATTTTTATTGGAGTTCTTCAGAATTTAATGTAAATTCAGCATACCGTCAGGTATTTACTAACCAAGGTGGGGTTGATGCTGGATGGAAGTATTTCACAAATGGTGCTGTAAGACCTGTTAGAGCTTTTGTAGGTGAAAAACTAAAAGTAAAATGGTCTACAGGTGATACAACAAATTATATTATGGTATCACCGGGTCAGACAACTAAATACTACTGCACCATTACCAACGGCATTAGTACTTGTGTAGATAGCGTAACAGTTACTGTTGGGATATTAGATACTTCCATAACTGCTTTGGATCCGCTCCAAGTTTGTAGTAATACTGGCTCTGTAAGAATGCAAGCTGGTGTTGCAACATCTTATAAGTGGTTAAAAGATGGGGTGTTAATTCCTGGGGCTACAGCAAGTGTCTATACAGCTTTACAAACTGGAAATTACAGGGTAATTGTTGCCAATTCGGTGGGTTGTACTGATACCAGTCGTTCTCTTTCTGTTTCAATAAACCCATTACCATCTGGTAGTATTCAAACTCCACTTTCAAATATTATTTGTGATGGTACGCCAATATTATTGACTGCCAGTGGCGGAAATACATATCAATGGAAATTAAATGGTGCTAATATTCCAGGTGCTATTGACTCAAGTTATGCTGCTAAATTATCTGGGATTTATACGGTGACTTTAATAGGTAAAGCAAATTGTTCTGCACCAGCAACTGGTAGTATAACACTTACGCTTATTAGTAGGCCTACGGTGGCTTTTAGTTATGTCAATAACTGCGTGAATCTACCAGTTTCGTTTACCAATACTTCTGATGTCTCTAAAAGTGGAACAGTTACTTATGCATGGATATTTGGTAATGGTAATAGGTCAACACTGGTTAAGCCAGTAGATCAGATTTATCCAACAGTTGGGAATTATAATATCAAATTAGTTGTTACTCCAACTTCATGTCCAATACTTTATGATAGTTTGATAAAAGTTATAAATATCGTAGCACCACCACTTGGTACTCGATATCCTTCCATGAATGTTTTGAAAAATGTGGCAACTACATTACAAGCAAGAAACATTGGAACAACGTATGGCTGGAACCCTGTTCTTGGTTTAAGCAATGCAGCCATCTCTAGTCCGATCTTCAATTTTAATGTAGGTGCTGATTATCAAATAAATATTGTGAATGCTGCTGGCTGCAAAATTGTTGACAGTTTACTTATAAGAGTTTTTGAAAAATATTCTGTTTTCACACCAAAAGCATTCTCTCCTGATGGCAATGGCGTGAATGATTTTTTACGACCAATTTTAGTAGGTATTAAGGATGTAAAATCCTTTAGAGTTTATAGCAGGTGGGGTAATTTATTATTTCAAACAAAAGATATATCAATTGGTTGGGATGGAACATACAATGGCCAATTAATGCCTACAGATAGTTATACTTGGGTTTTTGAAGGGATTGATTTAGATAACAAACCTGTTATATCAAGTGGCAAAAGCACGCTAATCCGATAAATTATGAAAAAATTACTATTTATATTATTTCTGGTTCCTTTTATTGGGTTTTCACAAGGTTATTTTTTTTCACAGTTTCATTCATCGCCATTAACCTTGAATCCAGCATTAAATGGAACTTCGGGTTCTAATATTCGTGTTTCCTCCAATTTTAGAAACCAATGGACATATGGCGAGTCTCCATATTCTACGGGGGCTATTGGATTAGAGGCAAGGTTATTAGGTAACTCCCTTCCCGAATTTCATACCTTTAGTTTTGGGGCTAATTTTTTAACTGACCAGTCAAATGCTGGTGGTTTATCATTTAATACAATTAATATTGGCCCCGCATATCACTTAGCACTAGATGCTGCAGGCACGCATACTATTGGTATTGGATTGCAAGGGTCATTTAACCAACGCATGATTAACCTAAATAATTTAAATTTTGAGAGCCAATTTGGAAGCGGAGGATTTAATAACGCACTACCTGTTGGAGAAACATTTCAAAATTTGAATTCTAAGTACTTTGATGTTAATGCAGGGTTTTTGTATCAGTTGAGTACAGAAAATATTGAATTCAACTTAGGCGCATCAATGTATAATATTACACAGCCTGAAAATCAAGCAGGAACAGCAGTATTTAAAATACCAAGAAGATATGCTTTTCATTCAAGTTTTGCAACCTCAAGCGAAAACGGTCTTTCGGTATTAGGTTCTTTAACATCAATTTCAGTAAATGGTTTAAATAATATTACTGCAGGAGTTGCTGTTAGAAAATCGATTGAATATTTTTCTTTTACTGGAGGTTGTTGGTATAGAATAGGAGATGCGATAATCCCTTATATTGGTTTGTCAAAAAATGGAATTTCATTGGGGGTTAGTTACGATAATACAACTTCTAGTTTAAAGACAGTTACTCAAAATCGTAACGCTTTTGAATTATCTCTAACCTATGCTCCAATTTCAGGTTTGAAAGAATTGAAGCGCAATGTGCCCTGGTATTAATAATTATTGGTATTGACACATCTTTAAAAATTAGGTTCTAAAACTGCCTATTTTTCTTACGAGAACACCCTTGAATGTTCAAGAATGGTAAAGAGCGTCCCCGAACAGTAAATACCGTTCCAGAACGAAAAAAACCATTCCGGAACGGTAAATCTCCTTGTTTTAAATGCATAATTATGAGGTTTTGTTATCTGTTTGAGACAGCTGCTCCATTAATTCTTGCTTGTTTCTTTGTAGTTCGCCAATTATCTCCCTTTGTCGATTATTTCGAAAGCTTAGGTCATCATTTTTTTGTTTAATTCTAAAAGATTCACCTTTTAGATCTTTTAATAATCTGTACTGCAAGTATACGCATCCACCTAATACTAAAGTTGTGATGAGCAGTCCTGCTATAGTATTGTTTCGGTCATCTGCTTTGGAAAGTTTGCGGCCAATAGCCATGTAATCATAGTTTGTCATTTTTTATAATTTTATGGTTGTTCAATTTAGGGTTCGATATTATTTTGAATCCAAGAAATTCGGCATAAAGAAGGCCAGAGTGATAATCATAGCTTAGATTCTCACTTAGTTTAACGTGATAAGCGTTTAAAACCTCAGTAGTCACTTCGTTGCCATGATCAGCTAAAATTTTTTCAATTTGTCGCTTGGTCTCTCTTTGTACTGCCGAAAAATCTAGAAGGATTTCATCGTAGGGTTGTGTTTTTAAAGCATGTTTTTGTCTCTTGCAGTCGTGAATAACTCCAAACTCGTCTCTCCATCGAGAGCAGTGTATTTTTGTAGCTCTATCCTGATCTGCGATCGGTTCACTGCATTTTTGGCAAACACGGCCTAGATGGTAGGTTTTAGCCAATTTTTCTGGAAATTGATCCTTTTTCTTCATGTTAGGGTAATTTTATTTTTAAAATTGCCCACAAGTTAGTAATTTGCTAGTATGAAAAAAATTAAACTTAAAGAAATTCAAGAAAATGATCTTGAAGGTATCGCGCTTCGAGGAAGCCTTTTAGAGAGAAATATAAAGCTCAGAGAAACCGACTTTAAGTCCAAAACCTTTCACTACTGGAAAATGAATGGTCTCATTTCATTCGTTGCTGAGGGTAAATGGGCTGAAATAAGTTTTATTGAGTACCTGTGGTTAAAAGTGCTGGAGTCCATGCGTGACTTTGGTTGTTCAATAAAACTGATGCAAAAAATTTATTATGATCAATTTATCAAGGCGTATGAAGAAGACCTAGGCAAAAATACACTAATTGACAATATTGCTTTTTTTAAGAGCCTTAGTAAGATTAGGGATCTTGATGAACAAGAAACTTTACAATTAAAACATTGTGAACAAACCTTGAATGACCCATATATAAATATTATACTTAGAACTGAAATAAGTTATTTCTATCAAATGGTATCTAAGTGTATTGAATCCGGAACTGAAGCCGGCATAATAATTTATCACGATGATACATACGTTATGCTAGGGGATAATAATATAGAAGTAGATAAAGCAAGACCACATATTTATATTCCAATTTCCCATTTCATAGCTGAGTTATTTATTGATGAGGAAAAAGTTAACTTCATAAATCAGTTAAGGTTGTTTAGTGAAGACGAATTGCGTCTGGTAAAAGAGCTGCGAAACAACAATATTGAAAGGGTTACTATAGTGTATGATAGGGAGGCCCGGAAAGTTACTAAAATTGAATATGATAAAACAGGTTTGATGAACGGTGATAAAGCAAAAGAAGTTATGCGAATACTTGGATTAAAGAATTATTCTGCTATCCATTTAAAAACAAGAACAGGCACTGCACTTTCATTTACAAAAACTGAAACAAAATATTTTTAAAGATCCGTTTGCTACGGCTCAGTATAGTAATTGGGTCTCCTCCATTTGATATGGCGAGGCCTCAACTGAGGAAAAATGAAACCCAGTAATGAGTATGAAAAATTAATAAATGAATTAACGGAAGAAGAATTACTTAAACAATTTGCTAATTTAATAATCGATATTTATTTCGATCAGCTATATGATAAAGAATAACAGCAGTAATGCACTTCAAGCGGAGCTTGAAACACTGTCTACCCGAAAGTATAAAAGCCTTGCTAAAGTTAGAGGTGCCGATGCGGTAGTATACACAAGAGTTAGCAGCCAAGAGCAAGCGGAAAATAACGGCAGCTTGGAGGTTCAACTTAAATACTGTAATAACTACGCAAAAACCAATAGTATTCAAATTAAAGAATACTTTGGTGGTTCTTACGAAAGTGCTAAAACAGACGGTCGTAAGGAGTTTTTACGAATGATAGAATATGTAAAAAAGCACAAAAACATATCTTGCATCATAGTGTTTAACTATGACCGGTTTTCCAGAACAGGTGCTGCAGCATCACACATAAGCGAAGAGTTAAGTAGACAAGGTGTAACCGTAAAATCAGTAACACAAGATATCGATACATCTACTGCAATAGGTAGATTACAAGAAAACTTTTTTCATCTCCTAAATAATTTTGATAATCGGTTAAAAAGTGATAGAACTATAATCAATACGAAGGAGGTTATGTTAAAAGGTTACTGGCCTTACCAAACGCCCCTTGGATACCTTAATCTTAAGCCAAAGCGTAGGGCTTGCTTCCATGAGTACGTAATTACAAAATCAGGAAAACATCTTAGGAAAGGGTTTCAAATGCTTACCGAAAGAAAATACTTTTATTATGAAATAGTGGATTATTTGATACAAAGAGGTGTAGAAATATCTACAAAGAACTTTCGAAGTGTATTTAGTAATCCTTTTTATGCAGGGTATGTTACTGGAAGCCTTGTGGGAGGTAAATTAATAGAAGGTAAGCATCCTAAATTAATTGATTTAAAAACATTTCTAGCAGCACAGGATGTTTTAAATAATAACCCATTTGTAGGTGTTGCAAAAGTATTTAGACATGATGAGGTTCCACTTAAGATATTTGTAAAGGATGAAGTAAGCGGAAAGCCATTTACCGGGTATACAACAAAGGGAAATTGGTACTATAAAACAAAAGATGCTGCAATTCCGGTTAATGTAAATTCAAAGCTGTTAAATGGTATGTTTGTAGACCTTCTTTCTAAATACGAATACAACCCTTCTTTAAAGAAGAAGTTTGGGGCTATTTTAACGAGTGAGCTAAAAAGTAGGTTAAGTGAAAAGGCAAGCGATAAAACACTATTAAAAAAGAAAATAGCCGAAAAGCAAAGCCTGCTTGAAAAAGCTGAGTTAAAGTACATAAGCGATCAAATAACAGAAGATATTTATAATAAACACGCCCAGCAGCTAAGAAGCGAGATCGTAGAATTAAGTAAGGGAATTGATTCTGCCACAATGAGCAGTTCGAACATAGAAAAAATAGTTGAAAATTGTTTATCGATTTCACAAAACCTAAGCCAGGTATGGATTTCAGCGGAGTACGAAAAGAAACAGCGGTTGCAAAAGATGGTGTTTCCAGAGGGTATTATGTATAATAAGCAAAATGGGGTAGTTCGAACTTCAAAAGTAAACCTAATATTTAATGAAATCCCTTTACTGGTAAGTCTTTGCTCCGAAAAAGAAAAAGGCGATTCTGTTAAGAATCGCCTTAAGTCTAATTATGTGCCCAGAACAGGAATCGAACCTGCACTACCTTGCGATAACCAGATTTTGAGTCTAGCGCGTCTACCAGTTCCGCCATCTGGGCCTTTGTATTAGGCGGGGTGCAATATTACAAGATTCTGTGTTTTTTGCCAAAAGAAACCCATGTAAACAGGCATAAACCATAACAATTACGGCTTATTGGAGCTCATCTGCAATTCTATCTAGGTATTTCTTTTTAAAATAATAGTCTTTTACTTGCAGCAACGCTTCTTTTGGGGTAATACCCACTTGATAGCTTTCCAACAACGCTTTAATAGGTTCAAAAATTTCATTTTCTAGTTGTTTAAGTTGAATACGTAAAGCAGCTTTTTGCGTATCGTCCGATACTTCCATGACCTGCTCGTTTAAATCCATGACTTCCATTAAAAAAGAAGTAGGGAGCTGATAATTTTCGTTAACGCTTAATACCTCATTCATTTCTAAAATGTACGGGATAAGTAAGGCCGAATCTTTTAATACTAGCAGCGCTTTATTGGCCATCGATGATTGTGCTAGGGCCTCAGCCTGCTCGTCAGGGCTTGCATTTGCAAAAAAATCAGGGTGAAACTTTTTTTGGAGCATCAAATACTTTTTGGATACCACAGTCGTATCTGGGAAAAAGCTAACCGGTATGTCAAAAAGTTCAAAATGATTCATAGACATTAAAATTACAACTCCTTTATAAAAACAGGTAATAATCTTTTAAGTAGGTAGCTAAACCAGCAGTGTACTGCTCATTTTCTTTAATAATAATCTGTTCTACCGAAACAGGGCTTGTTGTTGTATTGCTTAATATATACATGGCCCTAAAAGGGTCGTTTGTGGGTGTTTGTTGCACCAGTGCTTTTTTAAAAATATGCAGTCCAAATTGCGCGGCTAATTTTTCAAGTGCTGTTGCCCTAGCATATGGGATAAGAATCGAAAAACTTCCGCCTCTATCCAATAATTTAATTACACAAGTAAAAAGTGATTCTAATGTAAGTGTGGTGCTGTGCATGGCCGTGTTTCGGAGCGCATCATCACTTTTTAAATCGTTGCTAAAAAAAGGAGGGTTAGAAATAATATGCTGGTAACTAACACCGCTAAAATTTTCGATAGGGGTGTGGTGTACTTTAATATTCCACCCGGTTGCTTCAACATTGGACGCTGCTTGCGATGCTGCAGCAGCATCAATTTCTACGGCGTCTATTTGTGCCGATGGTATTTTTTGTGCGAGTAGTAAACTTAAAAGTCCAGTGCCCGTGCCAATATCTAAAATGTTAGTAGGCTCCTCTTTATTAATTTGTGCTGCAACCCAGGCGCCAAACAAGCACGCGTCTGTGCATACCTTTAGCGCACAGTCCGATTGTTGAACTGTAAATTGTTTGAACGAAAAATAGTTATTAGACATCTAATAGATGCTTAGTCTGCAAAGCTTGCAGCTATGTATTCACTATTTAAGCGAGCAATATTTGTGATGGAAATTTCTTTAGGGCAGGTCGCTTCACAAGCACCAGTGTTGGTACATGAACCAAACCCTTCCTTATCCATTTGTGCTACCATGTTTTGTACCCTTGTCGTTCGCTCTGGTGCACCTTGTGGTAACAAGGCGAGGTGAGAAACTTTAGCACTTAAAAATAGCATCGCAGAACTGTTTTTACAAGCCGCTACACAAGCGCCACAACCAATACACATGGCTGCAGCAAAAGCATCATCTGCTTTTTGTTTTTCGATAGGTAAAGTATTACCATCTACCGCATTACCGGTGTTAACGCTAACGTATCCACCTGCCTGAATAATTCTGTCAAAGGCAGAACGGTCTACCATCAAATCTTTGATGACTGGAAACGCATCGGCTCTCCATGGTTCTACCACAATCGTATCACCATCTTTAAAAGCACGCATGTGTAATTGACAAGTCGTATTTGCTTGCCAAGGACCATGTGGTTTACCATTGATATACATAGAGCATGAACCACAAATACCTTCTCTACAATCATGGTCAAAAGCAACCGGACTTTCTCCGTCTTTGATTAATTGTTCGTTGAGTACGTCAAACATTTCTAAGAAACTCATTTCAGAAGAAATATTTTCTACGCGGTACAGTTTAAAAGTACCTTTTGTGTTTTTATTTTTTTGTCTCCAAACTTTAAGGTTCAGATTCATATTGTAATGTTCCATTTCAAAAAAATTGAAAAGTTGATAGATCGTTTACTATTGATTATTTGTAGTTACGTTGTGAAGGTTTAATCACTTCGTACTTTAATTCTTCTTTGTGAAGTTCCCAGTTGTGTTCGCCTTTAAACTCCCAAGAAGCAACATACATGAAGTTTTCATCGTCTCTCAACGCTTCACCATCTTCTGTTTGGTATTCTTCTCTAAAGTGTCCACCACAACTTTCGTTACGGCTTAAGGCATCTACACACATGAGTTCACCTAGTTCAATAAAGTCGGCAACGCGGTTGGCTTTATCTAATTCTGGGTTCATCTCATTAATTTCTCCAGGAATTCTTAGGTCAGACCAGAATTCTTTTTTAAGGGCTTGCACTTCTGCAATGGCTTGCTTTAATCCATCTGCGCTTCGCGCCATACCACATTTATCCCAAATAATTTTTCCTAAACGTTTGTGGAAACTTTCTACGGTTTGCGTTCCTTTGATGCTCATTAATTTTTCAATTCTTCCAAGCACCACTTTTTCAGCTTCTTCAAATGCTGCATGATTGGTATCAAGTCCTGTACTGTAAATTTCGTCGGCTAAATAATTACCAATGGTGTAAGGAATAACAAAGTATCCATCTGCTAAACCTTGCATAAGCGCACTTGCACCAAGTCGGTTTGCACCGTGCTCACTAAAGTTTGCTTCACCTAATGCATATAAACCAGGAACGGTAGTTTGTAATTCGTAATCTACCCAAAGGCCACCCATGGTATAGTGCACAGCAGGGTAGATACGCATGGGAACTTCGTATGGATCTTCGCCAGTAATTTTTGCATACATGTCAAATAGGTTGCCATATTTTTCTTTTACAACTTCTTTACCCATGGCAATAACCGCTTCTTGGCTTACATTTTCTAAGCCTTGCTTACCCACTTCAATATTTCCATAACGCAAAATTGCTGCAGCATAATCTAAATAAACAGCTTGCTTAGAAGTACCCACACCATAACCAGCATCACATCTTTCCTTGGCAGCTCTTGATGCCACGTCACGTGGTACAAGGTTACCAAATGCAGGGTATCTGCGCTCTAAATAATAATCTCTTTCTTCTTCAGGAATATCAACGGCTTTGCGCGTTTCATTTAAATTTTTAGGCACCCAAATTCGTCCATCATTTCTGAGTGACTCAGACATCAATGTTAATTTAGATTGATGGTCACCACTAACAGGAATACATGTTGGGTGAATTTGTGTGAAGCATGGATTGCTAAATAATGCACCCTGACGGTGAGCTTTCCATGCAGCTGTTACGTTAGAACCCATGGCATTGGTAGACAAATAAAATACATTACCATAACCACCGGTACATAATAATACCGCGTGACCAAAATGTTTTTCTAAATTACCAGATACTAAATCACGCGCAATAATACCTCTTGCCTTGCCATCAATTTTTACCACTTCATGCATTTCATGACGGCTATACATTTTTACATTACCAAGTGCCACCTGACGCTCTAAAGCTTGGTAAGCACCAATGAGTAATTGCTGACCTGTTTGGCCCGCCGCATAAAACGTACGTTGTACTTGCGTACCACCAAAACTACGGTTGCTTAATAGTCCACCATATTCACGTGCAAAAGGAACACCTTGTGCCACGCACTGATCAATAATATTAACACTCACTTCGGCAAGGCGGTGAACGTTTGCTTCGCGCGCACGGTAGTCACCACCTTTAATAGTGTCGTAGAATAATCTAAAAACGCTATCACCATCGTTTTGATAGTTTTTAGCAGCATTGATGCCACCTTGTGCAGCAATAGAGTGCGCACGACGTGGAGAATCCTGAAAACAAAATGCTTTAACTTTATAGCCAAGTTCTCCTAAAGATGCCGCTGCAGAAGCACCAGCCAAGCCGGTACCTACAACAATCACTTCTAGTTTACGTTTATTGGCCGGGTTAACAAGTTTACAATGTCCCTTGTAATCTTCCCATTTTTTTTCAAGGTTTCCGGCAGGTATTTTTGAATTAAGCATATGCTTAGAAATTTAAATTGAGTGATAATTAATTGATCCAACCAAAATAAAAACTGAGTGGCATGAGTGCAAATAATAAAGGCACGATGATCGCAAAGCCTACGCCCACACAGTTGATTAAACCACTAATTTTTTTATTGTGAATACCAATCGTTTTAAAGGCACTGCTAAAGCCATGTAATAAGTGATACGCTAGAGAGCCACACGCTAAAACATAGAGTGCAACAATAAGTGTGTTGCCTACAAAAACGGTTCTCATTTCGGCATATAAGTTGTGGTGCATCACACCATTGTACTCCACTTCGGCAAGTGCTTGAACACTTCCCATACCACCAAGTCTACTAGGCGTCCAAAAATGATAAATGTGCATCACTAAAAACATAAGTAGGAGTGTACCTAAAATTGCCATACTTCTGCTATACCATTTACTACCACCTGAGTATGCAACTGCATAACCAATACTTCTTTTCTTTCTGTTTTCTAGCGTTAATAAATAACCCTGAAAAATGTGTAAGAAGAAACCAGCAAAAAGACCAATCTCTAAAATCCTAGGAAGTATATTGCTACCCATAAAATGAGCGGCTTTGTTAAACATTTGTCCCTGATCGTTTGGATCATAAGCAGCGGCCCAAATACAAGCATTAAGCCCCACATGCACAATTAAAAAGAGAACCAGAAAAATTCCAGTAAAACCCATCACCAATTTTTTTCCAACGGATGATGTAAAGACTTGTTTCCAGGTCATAATGAACGTTTTGTATTTTTAAAATCGATGCAAAAATAGCACAGGAAACGATGCCTTTCTCTAATCGAGCAACTTTTTTCGCAGGACTAATGCACATCTTTAAACAGTCTAATCGCCGTTTACATAAAAACAGACCCCATTAACCATTAGAAATGTATTTTTGACCCATGTTTAAGTTATTCGGCATTTTATGGAATAGTTTTAGGATGGCACTCCAAGAGTTGAGGGTTAACAAACTCCGAACATTCCTATCCTTATTTGGTATCACCATTGGTATTTTTTGCATCATTGGCGTGTTAGCTACTGTAGACAGTTTAGAGCGTAAAGTACAAACCGATATCAAAGCGTTTGGTAACAATACTATTTATATTGACAAGTGGAGTTATGCCGGCGGACCCGATTATCCTTGGTGGAAATATGTAAAACGCCCAGTGCCTAAAGTGGAGGAAATGCGTTTTGTAAAAGCAAAGTGTGACCTTGCTGCCAACACTTCTTTTTTTAGTTCAACAAATGTTAATGCAAGCTATAAAGACAATATTTTAAGTGGCGTGAGTTTGTATGGTATTACCGAAGATTTTAACAACATACAAACCCTAGAAATCGCTGCTGGACGCTATTTAAACGAATCTGAATTTACAAGAGGTACCACATCAACAGTAATTGGAAGTTTGGTTGCCGATGAATTATATGGTGGTGCACAAAAAGCAGTTGGCAAACAAATTACTTACAACGGAAAGCACTTATATATTGTGGGTGTTATTAAAAAGCAAGGCCAAAGTTTTATAGGGGGCTTTAATTTTGATGAATGTTTAATTACCTCTTACCGTTATTTTTCTGGCATATACAATCCGGATATTACCAATCCATTTATTATGGTGCAGGGTAAGCCAGGTGTTTCTTCTGCTGCACTTGCCGAAGAGTTACGCGGTGTAATGCGTCAACTGCGCAGATTAAGCCCAAGTACCGAAGACAATTTTTCTTGCAATGACGTGGCTCAGTTTAGTGAAGTAGTTGGGGGCTTTTTTGGTAAAGTAACCGCTGGCGGATGGGCTATTGCAGGCTTAAGTTTAATTGTAGGCGCTTTTGGCGTGGCCAATATTATGTTTGTAACGGTGCGTGAAAGAACCAGTCAAATTGGGCTTAAAAAAGCCCTAGGCGCAAAGCGCAGCACCATATTAACTGAGTTTTTACTAGAGAGTGCGTTCCTATGTATTTTAGGTGGCCTCTTTGGATTGCTACTAGTTTGGCTACTGGCTATGGGCCTCACTGCCGTGCTACCGTTCCCTATATTTATCGCACCTAATATTGTATTTTTGGCCCTCAGTATTTGCATTATTTTGGGTATCGTATCGGGTATTATTCCAGCATCTATTGCTGCAAAAATGGATCCGGTAGTGGCCATTAGAACCAAATAATTAGAACAGTAATAATGCCGGTAACCATTTTAGCCATCGAATCTTCATGTGACGAAACATCTGCATCTGTATGTGTAGATGGTACTATATTATCCAACTTTATTGCCAACCAAACGGTGCATGAAACCTATGGTGGGGTAGTACCAGAACTTGCAAGTAGGGCACACATGCAAAATATTGTTCCCGTGGTAGATACCGCTTTACAAAAAGCATTTCCTGATCTTGCAACAAGTGCAGAGCGTCTTCAAAAGCTTGATGCAATTGCTTTTACGCAGGCACCCGGTTTAATTGGAAGTTTATTGGTAGGCGCGCAGTTTGCAAAATCTTTGGCACTGTCTTTACAAAAACCACTAATTGCGGTGCATCATATGCAGGCGCATGTATTGGCTAATTTAATTCCGGAACACCGGCCTAGTTTTCCATTTTTATGTTTAACCGTAAGCGGTGGTCACACACAAATTGTACTTGCGAGTAGCCCAACCAATTTGCAAATTATTGGCGAAACGATAGATGACGCAGCAGGCGAGGCTTTTGATAAATCAGCAAAATTATTGGGGCTTCCTTACCCGGGTGGTCCACTCATTGATAAGTATGCAAAAGCAGGTAATCCACTCGCTTTTAAATTTGCAGAACCTCAAATTCCGGAGCTCAATTTTAGTTTTAGCGGACTTAAAACCTCCATTTTATATTTTTTACAAAAGCAGGAGCCTGGTTTTATTGAAGCCAATAGAGATGATTTATGTGCCTCCGTGCAGCATGCTATTGTTACTATTTTAATTAAGAAACTACAAAAAGCCGTGGTGCAAACCGGTGTAAAGCAGGTTTGTATTGCTGGTGGCGTAAGCGCCAATAGTGGACTTCGAAACGCGCTCATGGAGGCCGGACAAAAGCATGGATGGGCCCCTTTTGTGCCTCCATTTGAGTATTGTACAGACAATGCCGGTATGATTGCTATAACTGCTTATTATCAGTATTTAGCAGGCCAGTTTACAAGTTTGGACGCGAGCCCGAGTGCGCGGGCAGTTTGGGCTTAAGCGGTCACTTCAGGGTTTATCCATTTATTTTAGCGGATTTATTGCAGCTTTAATTGTAATTTTGCGCCCTCAAACCCTGATTCATCTTATGATTAGTGCTAGAAATATTACCCTTGCTTATGGTAAGCGTGTACTTTTTGACGAAGTAAATATCAATTTCATTAAAGGGAATTGTTATGGTGTTATTGGTGCCAATGGTGCTGGTAAGTCTACGTTTTTAAAAATCCTTAGTGGAGAAATTGAACCCAACAAAGGAACCGTAGATATTTCGCCAGGTGAGCGTATGAGCTTTTTAAAGCAAAACCAATTTGAATTTGATACCTGTACGGTGTTAAATACGGTGCTGATGGGGCACAAAAAAATGTGGCAAATAATGCACGAGCGTGAAGAAATTTATGCCAAAGCAGATTTTTCTGAAGAAGATGGTCTAAGAGCAGGAGAGTTGGAAGGTGAGTTTGGTGAAATGGGTGGTTACACTGCAGAAAGTGACGCCGCAACACTACTTAGTAGTTTAGGTATTAAAGATGATATGCATGCAAGTGCCATGCAGGATATTCCGTCTAATATGAAAGTGCGTGTCCTACTCGCGCAAGCACTATTTGGTAACCCCGATATTTTATTATTAGATGAACCTACCAACGGACTTGACATTGAAACGATTGGTTGGTTAGAAAACTTTTTAGCAGAATACGAAAACATTGTACTCGTTGTGAGTCACGACAGACACTTCTTAGACACTGTGTGTACGCACGTTGCAGACGTTGACCGTGCAAAAATTAAAACCTTTACGGGTAACTATACTTTTTGGTACGAGTCTTCTCAATTAATGAGTAGACAAATCAATGATAAGAATAAAAAAGTAGAAGACAAGCGTCAAGCACTTATCGATTTCATTGCGCGATTCTCTGCCAATGCATCTAAAAGTAAGCAGGCAACTTCTAGAAAAAAGGCGTTGGAAAAATTAACCATCGAAGAAATTGAGCCTTCAAACCGTAAATATCCAGGTATCATTTTCCAACCACTCAGAGAAGTTGGAAACCAGATTTTGAATGTGGAGAATTTGAAAAAAACGGTGGATGGTAGAACCCTATTTGATAAAGTAACTTTTAGCGTTAACAAAAACGAGAAAATTGCTTTCATCAGTAAGGATCCATCTGCAGTGACCCATTTCTTTGATGCCATCAATGAAATTACGGTTCCGGATGCTGGAAAATTTGAGTGGGGTACCACTATCACTAAAGCCTATTTACCCGTCGAAAATGAAGAATTTTTTACGGAAGGGCTAACCCTTATGGACTGGTTAAGACAATATGTTCCGGCGCACGTAACAGACGCTGACGAGCCGTTTATCAGGGGCTTTTTAGGTAAGATGTTGTTTAGTGGAGACGATATCATGAAAAAAACCAATGTATTGAGCGGAGGAGAAAAAGTACGTTGTATGGTAAGTCGTATGATGCTACAAAATCCAAACCTTATTGTGCTCGATCAGCCTACCAATCACCTGGACCTAGAAAGTATCCAAAGTTTTAACGAAGGATGTATCAGTTTCCCAGGTGTGGTGCTCTTAACTTCTCACGATCATACGTTTATGCAAACCGTGGCAACACGTATTATAGAGCTAACGCCAAAGGGTATCATTGATCGTTTAATGACTTTTGATGAATACATGGAAGACATTCGCGTGCAAGAATTGAGGATAGAGATGTATAGCTAAGTAGCTGAAAATGAATAAAATAGGGTGTAAATACCCCCACACAGATAAATTATTTAAAAAAAGGGATTTTCGTATTGGTAATTTGAAGCATTTCCTTACCTTTGCCGTCCCGAAAAAAATAGAGTCATGGCAAGAGTATGTCAAGTTACAGGTAAAAAACCGATTGTTGGAAATAGTGTTTCACACTCTAACATCAAAACAAAGCGTCGTTTCTTACCTAATTTACAGAAAAAGCGTTACTTTTTTGCTGAAGAAGACCGTTGGGTTTACCTAAAGGTTTCTACTGATGCAATGAGAACGATTAATAAAAATGGTTTAGCTTCCGTAATCAAAGAATTGAGATTAAAAGGAACAAAAATCTAATTTACAATAACAAAGTAAACGACCAATACAATGGCAAGAAAAGGCAATAGAGTACAGGTTATTTTGGAGTGCACAGAGCACAAGGCTACAGGTCTTGCTGGTACAAGCCGTTATATCACTGTCAAAAACAAAAAAAATACGCCAGAGCGTATGGAATTAAAGAAATTTAATCCAATCATGAAAAAAGTAACTGTTCATAAAGAAATTAAATAGTAATGGCAAAATCTGCATCGAAAAACGCGAAAGTTAAAGATCTTAAGGCTTCTGCAGAAGCTAAAAACTGGACTAAAGTTATCAAGGCTGTAAGAAGCCCTAAAACTGGCGCCTATACTTTTAAGGAAAATATCATTCACAAAGACAAAGTGAACGATTTCTTAAAAGAGAAATAGTTTCAATACTTAAACTCATTCATAAAGCTTTCTCCTCATCGGGAAGGCTTTTTGTATTTTTACACGTCAAATTAGTACTATGGGATTTTTAGGAAAGCTTTTTGGAATCAAAGAAAAGGAGAGTTTAGACCAGGGTTTGCAACAAACCAAGGAAGGCTTTTTTGCTAAAATCACAAAAGCCATTGCAGGCAAGAGCACCGTTGATGACGAAGTGCTCGATAACCTCGAAGAAGCGCTCATTGGCGCCGACGTTGGAATGGAAACAACCCTTCAAATTATTGATAGAGTAGAAAAAAGAATTAAGCAAAACAAATATTTGAATACTAGTGAATTAAACGCGATACTTCAACAAGAAATTGAAGCAACACTCGTAGATGCACCGGAACCTGAATACAAAGATTTTACCATTCCGGCTGGCAAAAAGCCCTATGTAATTTTAGTGGTTGGCGTTAACGGGGTAGGTAAAACCACCACCATTGGCAAGCTAGCCAACAACTATAAAAAAGCAGGCAACCAGGTTATACTGGGAGCCGCAGATACTTTTAGAGCCGCCGCCACCGAACAGCTTACCATTTGGAGTGAGCGCGTAGGTGTTCCTATTGTTAAGCAAACCATGGGTGCTGATCCAAGCGCCGTGGCTTTTGATACGGTAACAAGTGCCGTGTCTAAAAATGCCGACGTGGTAATTATTGATACCGCTGGTCGTTTGCACAACAAACTCCACCTCATGGATGAGCTTGGTAAAATTAAGCGCGTCATTCAAAAAGTAATTCCGGGTGCACCACATGAGGTAATGCTGGTACTCGATGGTTCTACAGGTCAAAATGCCCTCGAACAGGCCAAGCAATTTACGGCTACCACCGAGGTAACGGCTCTGTCTATTACCAAACTAGACGGTACGGCAAAAGGCGGCGTAGTGCTAGCCATCGCTAGCCAGTTTAAAATTCCAGTAAAATATATTGGGGTAGGCGAAAAAATTGATGACCTGATCATCTTTGACAAGCACGAATTTGTTGACAGCCTATTTAAAGGTGTAACGAACGGCTAATCCACCCCAACCGCCTTCAAAATACGTATGGCCCACCAAATTAAAGGAGGGCTGCCAATCAAAACTAACTGCTAATGGTGCGTTAGGTATTTTATAGTCTAAACCTAGTACACCATCTACGCCAATGGCAAAAACAGCCGTACTAGGCGGGTTTCTAAGCCTCCAACTATTGTTCCAAAGGCCAAAGTGGCCACCACCACCCACATACCACTCTAGGCCCTCTGCATTGGGAATGGGCATATGCCTTTCGTATAAACCCGTAAACCTGCAGCCATCTTCATTAAAATAGGCCAACAGCTCTTTAGCCACAGACTCAGTCTTATACTGCTTGTAGGTAATGGCTCCTGGGTATACTTTTACCCCAATCGATTGTAGGATGGGCTTGGTGCTTTGTGCACCTGCGCAAAAAGCGCAAATAAATAGGATAGCGGCGAAGAGTAGTTTTTTCATAATAGGAGATTTGAAAATACCCTACAAAAATAATTATGAATTACTGAAAGAATAGTTAAGGTTGCTCTTTAATAATTATTTAGGTTTGTAGTATGCGTGATTTTAAAGAATTGGTGGCCGAATTTGGAACCCGTTTTGGGGTAGCTCAATTTCCGGCAGCTCCAGCAACCCTTTATGAGCCAGGCGAATATTTTTTAAGTATTGGCGGCAAAAGAATCAGACCTATTTTATGTGTGTTAGGCAATGAGCTTTTTAGTGATATCACCGAAGACGCTTGGTCCCTTGCTACAGCAATAGAGTTGTTTCACAATTTTACCCTCATTCATGACGATATGATGGATGCTGCTGCCCTAAGGCGCGGCATGCAAACAGTGCATACAAAATACGGCGACAATACCGCATTATTAACCGGGGATGTAATGCTTATTAGAGCCTACGAAAAATTACAAACCATTAACCCGGCATATTTACCTAAAATATTAAGCCTCTTTAATACAACGGCAAGAGAAGTATGTGAAGGTCAGCAACTCGATATGGATTTTGAAAAAATGCCTTCGGTAACACTGGACGCATACATTCATATGATCACGCTAAAGACATCGGTGCTTCTTGCAGCGAGTTTAGAAATGGGTGCCATATTAGGTGGCGCAACACCAGGCAATTGCAAACACATCTATGCTTTTGGAAAAAACTTGGGCATTGCATTTCAAATCCAAGACGATTATTTAGACGCATTTGGCGATCCGGAAAAATTTGGCAAAGAAGTGGGTGGCGATATCAGACAAAATAAAAAAACCTTTTTATTACTGCACGCATTGGAAGTGGCAACACCTAATCAGCGCGCTAAACTTGATACATTACTTGCTAGTAATGGTCCAGAAAAAGTGCCGCAGGTAATGGAAATTTTTAAGGCATGTAATGTAGACGCGTGGGCCATCGAGTTTAAAGAAAAATATTTACAAATGGCCTTGGCCAATTTAGAAGATATTGCTGTAACCAGCACTCGAAAGTCAGCACTTTTATCGCTTGCTAATTATTTGATGCAGCGAGAAAATTAATTTTTACATTTAATTACACTAACTAAACGCAATATATAGCGCATGTCAAATTCTTTATTTAGAAAAAAATCAATTGCAAAAATTAATGCCGATGCCGCTGCAGGACTTGCAGACGGACATGGCAGTGGGCTTAAAAAAGTATTGGGCGTAAAGGATTTAACTTTTATGGGAATTGCTGCCGTTATTGGGGCAGGTATATTTTCTACCATTGGTACGGCTGCTTTTAATGGTGGTCCGGGGATTTCATTACTGTTTGTAATGACAGCCATTACTTGTGGGTTTAGTGCGCTTTGCTACGCCGAGTTTGCAAGTAGGGTGCCAATTGCAGGAAGTGCGTATACTTATGCATACGTTTCATTTGGTGAAGTAGTGGCTTGGATTATTGGTTGGGCGCTAATACTGGAATATGCTATTGGAAATATTGTAGTGGCCATTAGTTGGAGCGGTTATTTTAATAATTTACTTGAAGGGGTTCATATTTATTTACCCGGATGGCTTGCAACCAATACAGCCAATGCACAAAGTGGTTACGACGAAGCGGTAAAAGCGATGGCCGGTGGTACTACCCTTGAAAGTTTGGGTAGGCATGCTAGAACGGGTTACGACGCAATTGTTCATGCACCTGTTATTGCGGGTATTAAATTCATTATCAATATACCTGCGTTTGTTATTGTAATGCTTATAACGGCCCTTGCGTATGTAGGTATTCAGGAGAGTAAAAAAATAACCAATTACATGGTGATCTTTAAAATTTTGGTCATCATTTTTGTAATTGTGATCGGCTTCTTTTATGTAGACACAGCTAACTGGGATCCATTTTTACCCAATGAATTTACGGGCGTGCTTGCAGGAGTATCTGCAGTGTTTTATGCCTACATTGGTTTTGACGCTATTTCAACCACCGCCGAAGAATGTAAAAATCCACAAAGAGATTTACCACGTGGCATGATTTATTCTTTAATTATTTGCACGGTCCTGTATATTTTAATTGCACTTGTATTAACCGGTATGGTTAATTATAGTGAGTTAAAAGTGGATGATCCTTTAGCATATGTGTTTCAAAAATTACACCTCAATAAAATTAGTTATTTAATTTCGGTGAGTGCCGTTGTGGCAACAACAAGTGTGTTACTCGTGTTTCAATTGGGTCAACCCCGTATTTGGATGAGCATGAGTAGAGATGGACTATTACCTAAAAAGTTTGCACAAGTACATCCTAAATATGGCACGCCAGCTTTTGCAACCATCATTACTGGTTTACTTGTAGGTATACCATCCTTATTTGTTTCAAGTTCTACTATGACTGATTTAACAAGTATTGGAACCCTCTTTGCATTTGTGTTGGTGTGTTTTGGTGTACTTGTATTACCGCGCATGGCAAAAGAAGCGGGTAGTTCTGCATTTAGACTTCCTTATATTAATGGTCAGTTTCTCATCCCTGCCATTGTAGCTATTTTTGTTTATTTTTCTATGAATAGAATTGCAGAAGCGTTTAGCAACTATAAAACTGAAGGCTTTCAAGAAATTTTATTTTTACTCTTTATTTTTATTGCCATCGTTACAGCCGTATTAAGTTTTGTACGAAAATATTCGGTGATACCAGTAGTAGGTGCACTTTGCTGCCTCTATTTAATGATTGAAATACCCGCCATTAGTTGGTTGTGGTTTTTTGTATGGATGGGTATTGGTTTAACCATTTACTTCTTGTATAGTAAACGTAGAAGTAAACTCGCAGCATAACAATGAAGTATCAGATTGGTGACGAAATATTAGTGTTGCATAGCAACGAAGAAGGTAAAGTGGTTGATTTTATCAACGACAAAATGGTGATGATTGAAGTGCGTGGGGTTAAGTTTCCTGCTTACATGGATCAAATTGATTTTCCTTATTTCAAGCGGTTCACTGAAAAAAAAATAGTACAGGATCAAAAGCCACTCAAGCAGTTTATTGATCAAATACCACAAGAAAAACCAAAGCCAACAGGCACCAAAGAAGAAACGGGTGTTTGGTTAACGCTTATACCAAAATTTGGGCTCGACGATTTTAACGATGAAATTGTTTCTTCTTTTAAAGTGCATCTGGTAAACAATATGGCTACTGCTTATGGTTTTCAGTACAAGCAGTATTTATCTTCTAGTTTAAATTTTGAATTAGAATCTACCATTCAACCTTTTCATGATTTTTATTTACATGACCTAGCGTTTGAAGCAATAAACGATACCCCTAATTTTAGTGTAGACTTTTCATTACTTCAAAAAGTAAAGTACAAAGCCGCGCATTACGAAACTACCCTTAAATTAAAACCAAAGCAGGTTTTTAATGCCATCGAAAAACTTAAAGAAAACAATGAGCCTACACTGAGCTATTTGTTGTTTGATGCTTACCCCGACGAAGCGGTGGTAGAAACTTTTGATATCTCTAAATTATCGGCGGCCGGATTTAAAGTATACGACGCAAAAAAAATAAAAGAAAATTTACCGGCGCCCCGAACAGTCATAGATCTTCATATCGAAAAGCTTACCCATAGTTATTTGCACCTCTCTAATGCCGAAATCATGGGTATTCAGTTAAGTGAGTTTGACAAATGGTACGACCTAGCGGTTGCACATACACTCCCGTCTTTTATTGTGATCCATGGGGTGGGCGAAGGCGTTTTAAGAGACGAATTACACAGTATTTTAAAGACCAAAAGAGAGGTCAAACACTTTATCAATCAATACAATACGCGCTTTGGCTACGGGGCCACCGAAATATTCTTTAAATAAAGGTTATCTTTGCAGCTCCATAAGCCCGAACCATCGAGGTGCTTAGGCACTTAGGAAAGTCCGGACAGCATAGGGCAACCCACCGGTTAAGCGCCGGCCGTTTATATGGGAGCATATAAATGAGAGATAGTGCCACAGAAAATAACTTCCGTTTTGCAAAAAACGGACACAGGTGAAAATGTGAGGTAAGAGCTCACAGCTTTTGTTGGTAACAGCAAAGGAGGGTAAACCTTGGGTGTTGTAATGCCATGTATAGGAATCTTTGAAAGCGGCTCGTTTGATTCCAATTTATTGGAAGGGTTCCAGGGTAGGCAGCAAGATTGTGTTAGTAATAACACAACTAGATAAATGATGGTTTAGAAACAGAATCCGGCTTACGAGGCTTATGGTTTTTTTTATTTTGAATGAATTGATTTGATATGACACAAGAGCAGATTAAGAGTATGAGAGACCGAGTGACGGTTTTGAGGAGGTTTCTTTGACGTTGAGAACCGAACATATAAAGTAGATACAGACAAACAGCTCTCGCTTTCGCCTGGCTTCTGGGATGACAACACCCGTGCTACGGCAATCATGAAAGAAATTAAAGTAAACGAATATTGGCTTAAGCTATACAAGGCTGTAGAAGTTAGTGTGGAAGACTTTGCGACCCTATTTGATTTTTGGAAAGCAGGTGATGCCACCGAAGAAGAAACCAAAGAGGCGCATGTAATGGCCATGGGTTATATTGAAGAAGCTGAATTTAAAAGTACACTCAATAAACCAGAAGACGAGTTAACCGCTGTCTTACAAATTAATCCGGGTGCTGGTGGCACAGAAAGTCAAGACTGGGCAGAAATGTTACTGCGCATGTACCGTATGTATGGTGAAAAGCAGGGATGGAAAGTAACGGAAATAGATTTTCAAGCTGGTGATGGTGCAGGTATTAAAAGTGCTACGCTACAATTTGAGGGAGACTTTGCGTATGGTTTTTTAAAAGCAGAAAGTGGGGTACATCGCCTTGTTCGTATTTCTCCATTTGATAGTAGTGCCAGAAGACATACTTCTTTTGCCTCTGTATATGTATATCCCTTAATTGATGATACTATCGAAATCAATGTAAACCCAGCAGATTTAGAGTGGGCATTTTATAGAAGTGGTGGTAGTGGTGGTCAGAACGTCAATAAAGTGGAAACAGCGGTTCGTTTAAAACATGGACCTAGTGGTTTTATAGTAGAGTGCCAACAGGCACGTACGCAGGGTGAAAATAGAGAGCTTGCTTTAAAGATGCTCAAGAGTAGACTTTACGAGGAAGAATTACGCAAACGCCAAGAAGCCCTGAATGCGAGCAATGCCAACAAGAAAAAAATAGAGTGGGGAAGTCAAATCCGAAGCTATGTTTTTCATCCTTACAAAATGATTAAAGACCATCGCACCGATTATGAAGTGGGTAATGTAGGTCCAGTTATGGATGGCGAAATTGATGGCTTTATTAAGGCTTATTTAATGATGCTAACAGAGAACCCAGCATAGCCGCAATTGCAGATGCAATGAGTATCGCAACTTTTGCAAGCTCCTGCATCGCCGGATCTGAAAAAGCAAGTGTTGCAATAAATAAACTCATGGTAAATCCAATGCCTGCTAAAAAATTAATGCTGATAAAATTTTTCCAATTGCTACCTGAAGGTAGTGCTGCCTTTCCTGTTTTTATGAGTGCATAACATGCGGCGCTAATGCCTAGTGGCTTGCCAATTATAAGTCCGGCAATAATTCCTAAACTAAGTGTTGTACTAACTGCTACTCCAAAATGTTCGGGGATGAAAATGGCCGTATTGGCTAATGCAAACAAAGGCACTATAAAAAAATAAACGGGTTTATGTAACCTTAATTCCCATTTGGTAAGTTCGTTGGTAGGTATTAAAAAAGCAAAAATAACACCAGCTACTGTAGCATGTATTCCTGCTCTATGCATGCAGTACCAAATTGCCAGGCCAATAGCCCAGTGTAATACTGTTACTGTTTTATATTTTTTTTGCAGCAGCCATAACAGAACACATGCGATTATAACACCCAGTAGGTATAAAGCATGTATGTCACCTCCATAAAATAATGTAATAATGACAATAGCGCCTAAGTCATCAATAATAGCAAGTGCCGTAATAAATATTTTTACAGAAACCGGTACTTTGTTTCCTAACAATGATGCAATGCCTAATGTGAAAGCAATATCTGTAGCCGACGAAATGGCCCATCCACTCATGTAGTTTGTGCCTTTATTAAATAATGCAAATAGTATTGCAGGAACGAGCATACCACCAATAGCGCCTACAATAGGGAGTGTAGCTTGTTGTTTGGTAGAAAGCTCGCCACGCACAAACTCTCTTTTAATTTCCATGCCTGCCAGTAAAAAAAAGACAGCCATTAAAAAATCATTGATAAATGCAATAGGTGTTTGTGGTAAATGATAGGTTGCTAAAAATGCAAGCTGGTAAGGACTTTGCCAAAACTGCGTAAAGGCAGTTGCATATTGGGTTCCATTTGCAATAAATAGGGAAGCTGCTGTTGCTACTAATAAGGTAATACCAATGGCCCTTGCGTCTGCAAAAAATACAGCGAGTGGTTGAAAAAATAACCGGTTATAAAATTTTGTACGCATTTAGTTGCCGGTTAGTAAATCAAATTTACTTTTTGGTCTTAACTTATCTTGCCAGTTAAAACTTTTGAGTTTAAGGTCTTCATGATTGGTTTTGCCGCGCATGGGTAGTAAGCTACCTTCTAAATTATTAATAAATTTTACCCGCTTAGGTTTTCCATCAGTAAAGCTAATTTCTATAACGTCGCAGCTATTTTTATTGACACCCACAAATCCTTTTTGTTCGTCTTGTGCGTAATAAATATTTTCGGCACTGCCTTTTGCAGTTAAAAAATGAACCTGTCCTGTGGAGTCAAATAAAGCGTTGATGCTATTACCTCTTACTTGGTTAAAATAAGTGCTGCTATCTACTTTGCTAATGCTCATTGCATTTTCATATATGAATAGACGCTCAGGCTTTTTATTTTTTAGGAAAAGGTAAATCGTATCTCCGCTAATTTGATTTTCCTGAGCCCATAAAATGGGGCCACCAAATAGTCTAAACACAGAGTCAGTTCCTGAAAAAAACAAACTATCGCCTACTGCCTGTAAGGAGTCTGAAAATATTTTTACATTTTTGTATGCTTCAAAGTATTTTAAAGTACTATCAACCTGAGGAGTTATTACGGCTTTTATTTTAACAGAATCAACCGTGTTTTTTGTGCCCCCTTTTTTAATGGCAGGTTTTGTAGTAGTTAACTTAACCGTATCTTTTCGTGTAGAATCTTTCTTTGTTGTATCAATTGGTGCTGGTCTTAGCGCTGGTATTTTTCTTGTTTTTAGTAAGTCAATGATTCGCCCAGAAAATAATGTATCAGCTGTAATAAATATGCTGTCACTTCCTTGTTTAATAATAAGGAGCGGGATTTGCGTTGCCATTATAGTACTTCTTTTATTATTGGTTTTGATATTATTGGCAATCATATCAAAACCTTGCTTTTTATCTTTACTTCTGTAAACAGCATTACCTCTAAATTCACTTAATCCATTTGAACTATCTATTGCTATTTCATCTGCGGTAATACTAAAGGTTGAATCTTCTATAATAGAACGCTTGTATAAGTTGGCAATTTTCTTTTTTATATCATAAAAGCCTTCTTTTGTTTTAATGGTCAATCCTTTTTTATCTTTAATAACAGTAGGGCTAATAAATGTAGAAACTTCGGTGGTGGTATTGTATTGAAGGCTATCTGTTTTTATATAGCCATCGGGCTGAACTAGTAAAACGTTTTTATAAAAATAAATGTCTTTGGTCTCTCCATAATAGTTTCCTTCGGTACTAGTAAGGGTTGTTTTTTTATTGATTACTTTACCGCCATATAAATAGGTAGCTAATTTTAAATTCACATCGTAGGTTAAATTTTCGGTGGTAAGTGTGCTTTTCCCATCGGTTAATTTTACCTTACTAGTTAGGAGCGCAGTTCTCTCAATGCCCAGGTATCTCAAATACTGGGAATAAATGTGCACACTATCGGCATCATTAATATGTACATTTCCAAATGACTCAAGTGTATTGGCAATTGGATTTATGATTGCGCTATCAGCATAAAATAATGTTTTACCTTGTCTAACTTTTACATTACCTGCATAGGAAACCAATTGATTGGTATCTGATTTTTGGAGATACTGTTTATCTGCTGCTAATATATAAAGGAAATTTTGTTGCGTAACACCTTTAATTTGTGCGTGTGAAAGTACTGCGGCTAGTAAACAGCAAATTGTCAGGTATCGTTTAAGTACAGCAGCCATTATTTATTATTGTTACTAGCAGTGTCTACAATAGGTGCTAGGAGCGGACCGCTTTTATCTTTTTTACCAAAAACCGAAAATTGTACATATCTTTTTGGGTGCACGCGTAAGTCATCAATTAAAGTATTTGCGCTCTTTAAACTGTTATTTAAATTATTATAGAGTGTTTTATCGTTGATGAGTTTGCCTAAACTGCCTTCGTCGCTAGCTGCTTTTTTAATAAGTACATTTAAATTATCGATAGCCGTTTTTAAATTACCAACGGTGCCAGAAATATCGGCACTAGCTAATTTATTGGTTGTCTTTTCTAAATTTGCTAGTGTAGCAGCTACTTCTTTGTTATGGTCTGCTAAATTTTTGGTAACGCTGTTAATATTATTTACTGAACTAGTAATAGCGCCAGATTGTTTGTCAAGCATTTGCTCAATAGCCGCTGCAGAAACAATTAGACTAGAAGTTGTTGTGTTGATATTGGCGATGGCCTGCTGTAAATTATTTTTTGTGTTAGGGTCAAAAATTCGGTTGATATTTTTTAAAACACTATCTAATGATTGAACCGTTACTTTAATTTGATCTGTAACAGGCTCTAGCTTATTCATGGCTTCGTCAAAAAGGCCTATTGAACTTCTCGTAGAAATAGTGTCTTGTGGTTGTAAATAACTGGCATTACTCCCAAGTTTAATAACAATGCTTGGTGTGCCCAGTGGATTGTCTTTAATGCTAGCCACCGAGTTTACAGGTATTTTATAACTTTCGTTGAGTTTAATGGTTACTAAAATAGAATGTAAATTATAATCTGTGTTTTCAATATCAATTACACTGCCCACTTGAAAACCGTTTACATAAACAGGGTTGGACACCATAAGTCCTTTGGTGTCTGCGTATTTTGCAAAAATATAGTTACCCGTTTTAAATAATGTTTTGCCTTTTAAAAAGTTGAAGCCTAAAATGAGTACCGTTATAGAAATAGCGGTTAGTGCTCCAACTTTTGATTCATTCGAAATCTTCATGTAATAAAATTAAGGTTTATTGCGCGCCTACACCTATCTGATTCTCTAGAGATTTTTTATAAATCCTTACAGATTTAGTAATCACATCACATATTTCTAATTGCCCTTGCTCACTATTGAGGTAGTCTTCTTCGTCGGGGTTTGATATAAAACCTGTTTCTACTAATACAGCAGGCATGCTAACAGCTTGTAAAACCCAGATGCCTTTTTTGCGCTGTTGCGCTTGTCTACTAACACGGCCTAGTTTTTGAAACTCTTCTTCGATTGTTAGTGCTAGTTTGGCACTGCGCTGAAAATATTGTTGGGCCATAATATTGGCAAGCATTTGCTTCGTAGGATCATTGGCGTCACTTTGTTTGCGAGCTTCTAATATTTTTAGTGATACACTATCTAAGTATTCATCTACGCTTTCGCCGGCAGCAGCTTTTCTTTCCTCGGTTTTATCAACGCCATAAATAAAAGTCTCTGTTCCAATGGCGGAGCTTGGTAATCTGGTTATTTTATATTCTGGTACAGATTTTGTTACGTACTTACCTTTTTTGCCTTTTACTCTAACTGTTTTATATCCAGAAATTTCCCTGATTGTTCTAGAGCCCGCCGAGTTAACGTGGATACAAATGAATAGATCTCCTTTTAATCGATTAGCAATATCTGCTTTTTCAACTACTGAGTTAAAAACGTCTGTTTTACGTGTCATTAATATTTCAACATCTGGTAGGGCCTGTTTTAATTGAATCTCTAGTTTTAAGGCTACAGCAAGTGAAATATCCTTTTCGGTCGAAAACCTACCTCTTGCGCCAACGTCTCCGCCACCATGCCCGGCATCAATAATGATACGTTTTAGGGCTTGTTTTTGAATGGGAGCATTTATAGCCAACAAAGAGGGCCCATTGAATGAATATGCCTGAATACTCAAGAAAAGAGTGCTCAATAACGCAGCAAATTGTCTAATCTTCATATCAATTCGTTAAAGGATTCTAGATATAAGTAAATTTAAACCATCCATACACTATTTTTGCAAAGTGAATAGAAGTAAACGTAGTAAAATTAACGTAAAAAGCTCACCTACTATTGTAATAGGGATAGTTTTGCTTTTATTAACATTTCAGTGGGAATCTAGCGCTTTTTTGCGCCCCGATAGGCCCGTTTTGCTTGATTCACTCATTAAAAAGACAGATTCACTGGTAAAAAGGCCAGATACTCTTATAAACAAGACAGATACCCTCAAATTATCAAAAGATTCTATAGATGGCCCCATAGGCTATAACGCTTCAGATTCTGGGATTTTATTTGTAGATAAGCGTGAATTTTTACTCTATGGAAAGGCCAAAACCAATTACCAAGATCTTAAAATTGAGGCCGCTACTATACGGTACAACCAGCAATCCAAAATGGTTAAAGCATATGGAAGTATCGATTCTACGGGTAAATTAGACAGTAAGCCTGTATTTATACAAGGTGAAATGAAATCCATCAGTGATACCATTGCTTTTAATATGGGGTCGGGCAAGGGATTAACAAAAAATACTTTTTTCCAGGAAGGAGAGATTTTTGTAAACGCGCTCACCCTTAAAAAAATGAACGATAGTGTTGTTTATGCTCGAAAAGCACGTTTTACCACTTGTAATTTAGATACGCCACACTTTGCTTTTAGAACGGGCCGCATGAAAATCATTAATAACAAAATGGGTATTTCGGGACCCACTTTTCCGGAGTTTGAAGGCGTACCTATGCCCATTGGAATTCCATTTGGCATTTTCCCTTTAAATAAAGGTAGGCACTCAGGGATACTTGCTCCAGCCTTTACGGCTTCTGAAGATTTTGGTTTAGGTCTTGAAGGACTTGGCTATTATAAAGTGATTAATGATTATTTAGACTTTACCACCAGAAGTAATATTTATTCGTATGGCGGTTGGAACGTAAATCTAAATTCAAAATATATTAAGCGTTATGCGTTTTCGGGTGGTTTTAACCTTACGTTTCAAAATACAAAAAGCTTGAATCGATATGGTGGCACCGGAGATGAGTTTAACCAGAGCAAATCTTTTATGATCAACTGGAGCCATAGCAGGGACAATAGAGCAAGGCCGGGTACTAGTTTTTCTGCCAATGTAAACTTTGGTAGCTCTAGGTTTAATAGGTCGCTATTAAACAACCCCATGCAAAACTTTCAGAACCAGTTAAGTTCTTCCATTAGTTATTCAAAAGATTGGAAAGGTAAATACAATTTATCTGTAAATGCTAACCACAATCAAAACAACAATTTACACCTCGTTAATTTACAATTACCAACGGTAAACTTTAACGTAGTAACACTCTATCCATTTCAATCTAAAGAACAAGTGGGCTCAGGTAAGTGGTACGAAAAAATTGGGGTAGGGTATAGTGGCAATATTCAAAACCAAATTTCATTTTATGATACGGCGTTTAATTTTAAACGTATGCTTGATACTGCTCAGTGGGGCGCCGTTCATAACATTCCAATTTCATTATCGTTACCTGCTTTAGGGCCTGTAACCATTAGCCCGAGTATCTCTTACGAAGAACGCTGGTATGGACAACGCTTTTTACGAAAGTGGAATAACACCAGTAAAAAAGTAGACACCTCTATTTACAAAGGCTTGTATACCGCGCGTCAAATGAGTTTTGGTATTAGTGCCGCTACCAGAATTTTTGGTACCTATACTTTTGGAAAAAATAGCAATATAAAAGGGATACGTCATGAAATTAGACCTACTATTTCTATGAATTATCACCCCGATATGGCGGCTGCTTATCATTACAGTACGCAGGTTGACACCTCCGGTCGTTCCTACCGTTTTTCGCAATACGATGGCGGCATTATTGGTTCATTTTCGGAAGGTAGATTTGGGGGGATTGGTTTTGGTATTGATAATTTGCTAGAAATGAAAGTGCGTGACAAATCTGATTCTACCGCAAAAGATAAAAAAGTAAAACTGATAGAAGGTTTTGGCTTTTCATCTTCCTATAACATGCTTGCCGATAGTTTTAAACTAGGAACTTTTAATTTGTATGCAAGAAGTACACTCTTTGATAAAATTAATATCAATGCGAGTGCCTCACTTGATCCATACAATGTGGATAGCAAAGGCTACCGTTTAAAAACCTATGCTTTTGATCCGGCGCATTTCAAATTTGGACGCATCACCAGTGGTAGTGTTTCTGTTTCTACTTCATTTGCTAGTAAGTCTAAAGATGGTAAAACAGAAAAAGATAGAGCCATTCCAATCGATCCATTTTTAACACCCGACGAGCAGCAGCGCCAATTGCAATTTGCAAAAGCCAATCCTGCCGAGTTTACAGATTTTAATATTCCTTGGACTTTATCTATTTCATACTCTTTGTCATTTAATAAAGAAATTAAGCCCGATTATAGTGGCTTTGAAACTAAAACCTATTCAAGCTTAAACTTTAATGGAGATTTTAGTTTAACAGAAAAATGGAAAGTGGGCGGAACGGGATATTACGATGTTTCAATGGGCGGCCTGCAACAATTTAGTATGTTTATTTCTAGAGAAATGCACTGCTGGCAAATGTCTATCAATGTAATGCCAGTAGGTATTTACAGGTCCTTTAACATTACGATTAATCCTAAATCCGGCATTTTAAGAGACCTTAAAATTAATAGAAGCAGGGTGTTCTCAAATTCTACCTTCTAACAAAGGTTGGTGCTTAGCATAGTAGTTCCACATCAAATCAAAAACCTCTTCTTTTACTTCTTTACTTGTTTTACCCTCCACATTTACGGGTGGTAAAAAATGCATTTCTATTTTACCCGGAAACAAACAAAAGCTTGGACTGGGCGGTAAAATATTTTTTGAATTAAAAAGTATGGTAGGGAGGATGCGTTTGTTGGTATCAACGGCTAATTTAAAAGCGCCATCAAAAAAACTTTTTAACGGATCGCCGGTTCTATTACGCGTGCCTTCTGGATAAATGAGCATGTCTAGGCCAAGCGATAAAATGTTTTTCATTTCTTCGTAACTTTTTCTTCTGCTCTGATCACTTCTGCGATCTACGAGTACGCTACCAAATTTATACACCCATCCAAAAATAGGTACTTTAGAAAAGCTAACCTTTGCAATGGTTTTATTGGCCCTTGGCATAAAGGGTGTGCTCACGGGTACATCCATTAAAGAATTGTGGTTGCATACCACCACATAGTTTTCACCTTTTACAAAATGATGGGCGCCTTTAATTTTGATACGGCAACCTATAAAAAATAAAAAAAAGCGCATCCATATTTGGGTAATGCTGCGGTGGAGTCTTGCAATGGCAGGTTCCCCTAATACAAAACAAGGCAGCATAAAAAACACAGCTACAATCATGCTGCTTGCAAATATTAATATGGCCCATACGGCTAAAATTCTTCCAACAATAAATTTCCCAGTAGATATTTTTACAGTTCTTTCGCTCATATTTGGTTATTAAATATGCCAGTCAATTACTTGAAGTCCTTGCTTTGCAAGCAATTCATTTGTTTTACTAAAATGTTTACAACCAAAAAATCCTTTGTCTGCACTAAAAGGTGAGGGGTGTGCTGCTTTTAAAACAAAGTGTTTGGTTTCATCAATCAATACCTGTTTTTGTTCTGCAAATTTTCCCCACAATAAAAATACAACGCCTTTTTTTTGGTCAGATATTTTTTGAATAACAGCGTCGGTAAAATGCATCCATCCAATTTTTGCATGGCTTGCGGGTTCATTTTCTCTAACCGTTAAAACAGCATTTAATAAAAGTACGCCTTGTTTTGCCCATGGTGTTAAATCACCGCTGGTAGGAATGGGTAATCCAATATCTGATTTTAATTCTTTAAAAATATTAACAAGTGAGGGCGGTGGTTTCACACCTGCCGGTACCGAAAAACTAAGTCCCATGGCTTGCCCGCATCCGTGGTAAGGGTCTTGCCCT